>Ga0325410_1006215_pt1 | contig 13132 bp, 10 predicted proteins | sample PopdelMetagenome_16_FD_206182 | JGI IMG/M metagenome (GOLD analysis project Ga0325410, IMG submission 206182) | Populus deltoides microbial communities from Bellville, Georgia, United States - Xylem-PdIQD-R3 | ecosystem: Host-associated > Plants > Phyllosphere > Stem > Wood/Secondary xylem... | reverse complement strand
TACCTTGGATTCTTCTAACGTCTACCCTTAGAAATAAATTTTAAGAGTTACATTTCACCTTTAATTATTTTCAGCTAAAAATACTTGAAGTTTAATAACTCTTTGCATAAAAAAATATGGGGAAAATCTTAAAACGCTCCCTTAAGAATATTTTTAAAGGCACTTTTCTTTTAATAAAATAAATAATTTTTTATTTAAAAAATCATCGACTTGTTTTATATTCTTTTTAAAGTGAAATGCAACTCTTAAAATTTATTTCTAATATTCTAAAAAAATTAAAAAAAAAACATAAAAGACGAATATATTTTCATTCTAGAGGACACATATCCCTTCCAATATTCTTACCAAATACAAAAAATTTAAAATATGAAAAGACAAAACAGGCTATAATACACTTAAGGATAAGATTAATGAGAATTTACCCAATGCAATCTTATCCAAGGTTTGCGAGGGTAGTTTGGTCAGAAGAAGCACATCGACTATTAAAAAAAAAAACAAATTATTTTCCTGCACTCGAATCCCAAAGGCGCGTTTCTGGGAGACTTTCCTGGGGCGTGCCCCAACACCTAAAGAAAGGTGGGCGTAGTGCAAAACGGCAACTCACGCAGTTGCTATGTATTTTAAACTTAAAATACCCAAATAAAAACAAAAGAGAAAAACTCCGTCTTTACTCTTTAGCTCTCCCTCCAACCCTCACACACGCAGTACAATATCAAATAGTGTTTAGACATTTCTCTGTACTGTGTTTCTCCTTGAAGCAGATCGTATCTGCCTGCCTGCTGCTCTTTTTCCTTGCATTATGTAGATTCCCTTCTCTCTCTCTCTCAATATCATTACAACCTCATTTTTCTCTTTTCACGCAAAAAAAAAAAAAAAACACTCTCCGATGGTTTCCTTTTCTCTGCCAAAGAAACAAACAGGTATTAAACATTTTGAACAAGTCAAAAAATGTTAGGAAAACTTGTTGGCTTTCTAAAAAGAATGTGTCTTTTTTGCATTTCTGATCTGGGATTTTGAGTTTTTCTTTCTTTTCAACCAAACAGATTGTAAATGTGCTGTGTGTATCTGTTTTTAATGTAGTTGGATTAATATATGACTAGAAAGTTTGTGTAATAAAAAAAAAGATAGTGAATAGCTTAAAGATGCTGTCTTTTTTGAGTAAGTCTTTGGTGGTAATACAATACAGATTAGTCTGAGTTCATTTTTTACGTTTACAAGCATGGCTCAAGTTTTTTTTTTTTTGTTCTTTTTCTTATTAATGATTCTCGTTACCAAAATCCCATCTCAATTATCTGATTTAAGACCAGAATTTAATGTGTGCTTATTAGCGTTTCTTACTTCTCTTTTTCTTCGAATTCTACCTTTGTATGTTCCTTTTTTGAACTTCTTTTATAAAGTCAGAATGGTGGATTTTTCTTCTTCTTCTTCTTTTTTGTTTTTTTTTTTCTCGGCTTTTCTTTTTTAGTGAATGATTCTGTGTTAATGAAGGTTAATTAAGGACAAAACTGTGTTACAATGTAGACTTTTCTGTCTGAATGCAAATTTGTTGTTTACTTTGTCCGTTTTGACAGTTCAATACTAATCTGCAGATTGACTTTTATTTCCATTTAAATCGAATTTTAAATTTGACCATATTGATGATTTTCTAGTATATGAATTTTATGGCCATATTTATGTCATTTTCAAGAATTTGTTATCTACCGATGTATCTATTGAAATTGTGTGTATATTGCTTTGTTTGACTTCTAGTTATAAGATGCAAAGTGGCTTGGCTTTGACATTGACCAAGATTTTCTATTGTTGCAGTTGTATCAATGGATTGGAGGATTCAATAGCGAATAGTGAAAGAGAACACAAAAATGAAGGGGGAATCGTCAGGATTGATTATCGGGATTTCGATAGGGGTGGTGATTGGAGTGCTTTTGGCCATCCTTGCTCTGTTTTGTTTTAGGTACCATAGAAAGCGATCGCAGATTGGGAATAGCAGTTCAAGGAGGGCAGCGACTATCCCTATCCGGGCTAATGGTGCAGATACATGTACTATTATGTCTGACTCGACCATTGGTCCGGATTCACCTTTGAAAGCAGGAAGAAATGGTGTGTCCTTGTGGCTTGAAGGATTTAAGAGGAGTAGCGTGGGTTCAGTTTCTGGGATACCTGTGTATTCTTACAAGTATGTTTTTCACTAATCTATTTCAGTAATGACTTTATCTGTTGATTTTGAATGAAATTGCTTTTTGCTTTTCATAGGATAGAGTGATGACGCTGATTGCAACTAACTGGCGTGCTTGTAATTATTTTGATTTTAGAGTTTATTATCTGTATCTTGACTTCAGCACATGTAGAAGGTCATTTGATGCATGGAACAATTGATGATGGTGCATGGATAATTGTGCTTTCAAATTTAGAATCTTCAAAATGACCTGCTTTGAAGTTGAATTATCACTGCAAATAGCTGATTTTTGGTGTCTAAGCTAGATGGAAAAACTGCTAGAGCTTTTTAATTTCAGAATGGGTTTAACACCAGATGATTAATCTCTCTTAGTTTATAATTCTTCTCTTTCATTGGTTTCGTGTTTAAAATTTTGTTCCTGGTGTTATTTCTGAAGGGATCTACAAAAGGCAACCTATAATTTTACAACTCTAATTGGACAAGGAGCATTTGGTCCTGTTTATAAAGCTCAAATGACAACTGGTGAGACTGTTGCTGTTAAAGTTCTTGCAACTGATTCAAAGCAAGGGGAGAAGGAATTTCAGACGGAGGTATTGTTGGTTAACAATTTCACATTCATACTTGTATTGGTTGTTTACTATAACTACAAGTTGCAAGTGGCATGTGTCTTATACATTGATGCATATGTTTATATTAATCCTCATTTAAGATATGAAAACTGGCACAAACATGTCTTGAACAGAACTGGATCTGGCTTCTGAATCAGTGTCTTTAACTAGTTGTTTAAGGTCTGACTAAATTTATTTTCCCATTTGTTTTACTTCTAATGGTATGCCAGCCAACAGATGAGGAAGTTATCAATAAAGTTTTGTAACAAGCGGAAAGAGAAGTTAATAAGATGAGCATTAAGGAAAGAGCTGCATGCATAAATGGTGAAAAATAAGTTACCCTGCTTTGCACATGAATTGTGGACAGAAGTTTTGGAGTTTGATGAATTCAAGACAGTGAGCCAATTATATGAATTATGTTCAGTTTAGGAAAAAAGATGTACCCAGATCATAATTAAGAAATTCTTTGCTCTGCTGAACAATTATTCCTGTTTTGTCCCTAGTGCGCAAATGTGCAATGTGTTACTGTTTCATTCAATTAATTCTCTTGTGTTGTAACTGTTGTTTTTGCATTCCATGTTGTTCATTGCTTTTAACATTTCAAATTTGTTTTAAATATATTCAGGTTATGCTATTGGGAAGGCTGCATCACAGAAACCTTGTGAATTTGGTTGGATATTGTGCAGAAAAGGGCCAGCATATGCTTATATATGTCTATATGAGTAAAGGCAGTTTGGCTTCTCATTTATACCGTAAGTTGGCTTCCCTTTTGTGTATGGAAGAATACACACGTACACACTTTCTGGTAACTGTAGTTTGATAGGCAGCTTGTGTGTCAGATTGCAAGTAAATAGTTTCTCTTTGACTGGCCCTCGATTTTCACAGGAATCAGAGTTTGCCTCATTGTAAACCTCTTGCGTGAAAAAAGCTAGAAATTGAAAATTGTCTCTCTGGGAAAGTTTTAGCTTGTGGCTTTTTTGTAGCTGTCTGTTAATAATGAGCAAGAACACCATTGATAGATTTTATAATGGGGATTGTGAAAAATAACATGGATTTCTTCTTCATGCAGGAGAAGACATCAAACATTTGAGCTGGGATTTGAGGGTACATATTGCTTTAGATGTAGCAAGGGGCTTGGAGTATCTTCATGATGGGGTAAACTTCCTTTTTTATGTGAACTAATGTGAGTGCACATGTGCATGCATGTCCTCCATAGTAATCAAACTCCTTTATCATTTTATCCTTAAGAAATTTACTATTTTTTATTTATTATGCTGCAGGCAGTTCCACCTGTAATTCACCGGGACATTAAATCTTCCAACATTCTGTTGGATCACTGCATGAGAGCCAGGGTATGTCTATTGTGTATTATAAGAACTTTGACTCATGAGAAGTTACAGTAAATTTTCATTTGATGTCTTCCTTTCATTTACGAAAAAATTAGCTTTTCTTCTTTCAACAAGTGTTAGTTTCTCATGTCAATTTCATACTCTTGTTCATGCTGGTTCAATTAGGTAGCTGATTTTGGGCTTTCAAGGGAAGAGATGGTTGACAGACATGCAGCTAATATAAGAGGAACTTTTGGGTATCTCGATCCTGAATATGTATCTACAGGAACCTTCACAAAAAAAAGTGATGTCTACAGCTATGGAGTGTTGCTTTTTGAACTTATAGCTGGCAGAAATCCTCAACAAGGTCTTATGGAATATGTTGAACTTGTAAGTCTCTACAACTCTTTCTCAACAGGATGGTTAACTTCAAATGGAACGAACAAATTGTTTGTGAAAGTTCAAATGGTTTTTCCATATAATATATCTAGTTTGACATTCATCCCTGGATATTGCTGATGTATGCACAAACTATGCCCTTGTGACAGAGACTAAGAATACTTCAATAAAGGCAATGATTGAAATGGATGTTCCACATCATGAACCGTTTTCAATTATCCTCGTATAACCCCCATCAGTGCATTTCAGAACAACTGAAAAGTGTCAACGAATTAAAATGGATGTTCTAAGCTATTATAAAAATCGGGTCTGCATTGTTGTAGTATGTTCTTGCTTGAAAAGAGAGATTATATTATAGCTTCTGTTGGTCTAGTGGATATCTGTACGAGTCATTTTTTTTATTCTTAGTTTGAAAATGTTTTTTCTAATATGATGAACAGGCAGCAATGAATACCGAGGGAAAAGTTGGGTGGGAGGAAATAGTCGATTCACGTCTGGATGGGAAATATGATGTTCAAGAGCTTAACGAAGTGGCAGCTCTAGCATACAAATGCGTCAACCGTGCCCCAAGAAAACGGCCTTCAATGCGAGACATTGTGCAAGTTCTTTCCAGGATCCTCAAATTGAGGCACAATAAGAAGCATCACAAGAAATCCCTTTCTGCTGCCACAGCAGATGAAGTTTCATTCGATATGGATCAACAAGAAATCAGAACTCCCGTCTCTGATCGCCACCGGAGAGAGGAGTCGGTTGACAGTGCTGACACTTGTGAAGTATAGATGACTGTTTAAAAAATCAGTTCATTTGGGACAGTCCTTGGTTTTGGTTCGTGGTTTATACATGCAGTTCAGAAGGAGGCAGGCAAGCAGATTTGTTGCAGTTCTGTTTTGGTTTTTTTTCTTTCTTGCCTGAGTGGGTTCGTAGTGCAGAGGATCAGTTCAGTTTGTTTATAGTTTTTTTTTTGTACTTGTTTGTAACATAACTAGGTCCTTTTCTTTCTCTTTCACTTGGGTAAAATGACATATCCCTGATTTTGTACATGAATGCTTTGAATCATGAAGGAAAATTACACATTTTAAACCTTTTTTCTGCAACTGTATTTTCACTATCTCCCTTCAATTTGTCAATGCCATGTTATGAAATGCACTTAGAACATACTCATCAATTGTAAATTATCCTTAAACAATATACAAAAACACAGAATCCATACAAATATTTAATAGGGAAAAATAAGTCTTAGAATGGGAAAAATAAATCTTAAAAGGTGATATTTTTTAAAACAAAGTTATTAAACCTAACCCAAGTTAGATGGGTTAACTTGAGTTAACATAATCAATCCAAAATGGTATTGTTTCAAAAAAAAATTAAAAAATTCAAAATAACATTGTTATGAAAAAATCTAACTAGGTTTTACTAGATCAATTGAATCATGAATTAACCCGTCAAATTAAACAAAATCAACTACCATATAACTTTTTTTCAAATCCATCTCGAACTAGTGGATTGGTTTTAGTAACAATACTAGATAGATAGTTCGTGTTACGTTGCGAGCCGAGTTAAATTTTTTCTAATGTAAAAACAAAAAAAAAAGCCCAAGCAAAGACAATTTGAATAAATCCAAATTAACTTTACTAACACGGACCTAAGATATGAAATTGAAATAACCATAAAAAAAGAAAAGTAAAAAGAAATTGCAAAGCTCAAGGTTTAATAATCAAATACCAAAAAAAAAACAATTTTAAAAAAATATAACGTTGAAGAAGAAAACTCGAGTCAATCCGCTACATGACTAACCCATGACTCGTGATATGAAATTGAGATAAAAAAATAGAATTTCAAAAGGACCTAATAAAAAAACCGAAGTTCAATAAAAAAAAATATAAATAATTGAGCTAATTTGGGTTAAATTTATTTACTTGCTTTCATAATAACATAATAAAAAGAAAAGCTAAAAAAGACAGATCAAGAGCCGATAATTTAATTTCATATAATAAAATTAAAAAAACAATTTCAAAAAAAATTGAGGGAAAAAAATACTCTATGTGTTGCATGTGGAAGCAAACTTTTTTAATAATATTTAATTATTTAAAATTACAAAAGAACCCCATATCAAATCTAAAATAAAAAAATTACAACGCCTTTGAAACCAACCTCGGTTGTTTATGAATTCAAGTGTAATTTTATAATTTAACTATTTAAAAAAATAAAAAAAATGAAGAAACTCCTATATGCATGTTTTTTTTAAGAGTATGATTGTAATTTTAAGGTGCAATCTTTTTTTAAAAGGGTTCATGACTGAAAGCTTGATTTTTTTTTTATTTTTAAAGATAAAATAGTCAATTTTTTATAATAATAAAAAAATATAATTAATTTATACCCAATTAATTTTGCAATGACTAATAAATGTTCTTAAAAAAACGATTTTACCTCCATTGTATATGTCAATGACTAAGTTTTTCGTTCAAAGATATAAGCATTATTTCATTGTTCTATATAGCTATAGCTATAGTGTTTTACAGATGACTTTTATTGTATTTTATTTTATTTAAAAGTTTAAACAAAAGAGAAATAGGCAAATATATATATATATATATATATATATATATATAAACAAGAGGCCCAAGAAAGCCATCATTTCATTACGAGAACTTAAAACGTCGTCGTTCATTAGACAGGCATCACCTGCACAAAAAACACTCTCTTTCATTATCCATTCATTATCAAAAACTCAAAAGGCCATAGTGTGACAAAGAAGTAGCAGAAGAAGAAGAAGCAAAGAAGAAATGGCAGCGATGGCTGCACTTCAAAGCTCAGTGGCCACTCTTTCACTCTCCTCCTCCAACTCTTTCTTTGGCCAACGCCTATCACTTCCTTCTCTCTCCTTTCCACAAGTACGCTTTTATCTTCTATATATATAATGCTCTCGAATTTCATAATTTGTTGGTTATTTATATTTTATGTATGAAATCCTAAAGAGATTTTTTATAGCGCATAATTTGCTTCTTTGTTTGCTATACTAAAATGGGTTTTGCTTAAACCGGAGCTTAATTGCTCGTTTAGTAGTTGGTTAAGAACTTCATAGCCAAAACCTATCAATTTGTTGTGATTTTTGTCTGAAACTACAATTTTTTATTTTAATTTTGGAATGTTGATGGTAATTTCCACATGAATTTGGCAAAAGTGAAAAAAATTGAAGTTATGATTACTGTTTTTGTTTCTCGGTATTGAAATGTTTGGGCTCTTTGTTGATATATAATTATTACTGTATTAGCACAAATTCATGTTCTTTTCCTGTTTTAGCAACACTAGGATGTGAGATATTTATAGAAGAAGATGGTGGCCAGTGAAATTTTTGAACTTTTGGTAGCTTGACAATAGGTGCTGGTAAGAGTATGAATATTAGCTTTTTGTGTTTTGTGTTTGTCTGTTGATAAGCTGTGTCCTGTTTATATGATTGCAATCTTACAATTAATTTCTACTTCGCTAGAGTGATGATTTCCAATGTTTAACATGTCTGGGGAATAAATGAGGTTGGCAGTCAAGTAAATTTGTAAACTTGGTCTCTGTCACAGCTTCGTTCAATTCATTACATTTATCTGTTTGTATTTGTATAATTAACTCTGCGAGTTCATTTTGTCATACAATAAGATAGCTGCAATGTTGTTTTGTGATGTGCTTACTGCTAGAAATTAGTATTCCTTTCATGTCATCAAACTTGTAGATTGCTGTTTTATTTACTGTAATATACCAAATTTCGATGATACCTGCCACAGTCACTTGATAGATGGTTCTGCTTGCTTTACATGCAGGTCAAGTCACCAGAGAAGCCATGTCTCATTGTTGTGAAGGTAAGCGTCACAAGTCATCTCATCTTACTTTCCCCTTTCATTCCACTCTCTTCACTTACAGTTTGTTTGGGAAAAAATTGTCATAGGAGGGGAGGGGATGGAAAAAGTTTTGCCTTGCCTTGTTTGGACAAGTAAGAAAGGGAACGGAGGAGAAATAAATTTTCTTTGTTTAGATAGATGAATGAAATTTAATAAATAATAAATATAATTAAAACCCTTTTAATTGGAGGTAGAGGATGAAGTGATAAATAAGATTGGAAAGGTTTATTTGTTAAAAGAAATAAGGTTAAAAACCAACCTCCATTCCCCTTCCCCTCTATTAAATTGTTTTCTTCCCAAACAAGATTAAGATGCCATTAACCTCCCCTCCCCTCCATTCACCTCTTTCCCAAACAAACTGTAATGAAATGAGCAAATTTGAAGTATGCATTACAAGAAAAGAAAATATAAAATCCAGCAAAGAGATATTTGAATGCATACCGTATGTAACTAATTTAGATAAAATACATTTTTCAGAGTTTACTTGTGTAAACAGCGTGTGTTTCATTGATTTGTCTGCCATTGGTGCTGCCATAGATGGTTATTCTATTGTACGAGGCTAAAGCAAGAGAAAAGCCTTTGACTGTTTTATTGCCTTATATCCAAATTAGTTGTCGCCTCCGTGAATTTTGAGCAGTAACTCCACTAATGAGCTCACTGTGAGCAACATAAAGGTTCATGTGTTAACTGTCTTCCCATGAGGATTCTGTATTGTATTCATGGGATGTAGTTGCTTGCTAGTTCTTGTACAGAAACCATTTTTTGATACGTGCTCTTCCCTCTTACAGCTCAAGCGATGGGAGCGGAAGGAATGTAAGGAAAACAGCCTTCCTGTTTTACACAAAATGCATGTTAAGGTAGGGGATACAATTCAAGTGATTGCCGGAGATGACAAGGGAAAAATTGGGGAGATTACTAAGATTTTTAGGCACAACAGCACTGTGGTAGTGAAAGAAATAAACCTGAAAACAAAGCATGTGAAGAGCAGAGAAGAGGGTGAGCCTGGCCAGATTATAAAGGTTATTTTCAACCCAATTTTTGTTTCATACATTCATCCATTTTTATTCTAGCAAGTATTTTTACACTCAAGTTATTCTGTCATTAGAAGCATGCAACTGACAGTATTACTCGCAGAGAATATCATGTTAGATATCTGCTCGACAAATATTCTTTCAGTAATTGCTTGCCATGACTCATTTCAGATTTGTCTAGTGTGGATAGGTTTGCAGAAAATTCAAGAAATTTCTGCCTTGCTAACTAATGCCCTGTTATCTTTACATTTTAGACTTTATACATGAATATTCTTGTTGCATGCTTTCTTTAATCACAAATGGACTTTGATGTTCCAGATTGAAGCACCTATTCACAGTTCAAATGTGATGCTTTATTCTAAAGAAAAGAACATTGCAAGCCGGGTGGGTCATAAAGTTCTTGATGATGGGAAGAAAGTTCGGTACCTCATAAAAACTGGGGAAATAATTGATAACGCGGAGAGCTGGAAGAAAGTGAAAGAAGAGAGTAAGAAAACCGAAGTAGCTGCTACTACTACTTCATAGTTCATAGTGACACAACATATTACTTGGCAATTGATGTAATTTCTGAAACTCTAGATGTATTTCTGCCCTTGTTTTTTTCTTCACGGGTCCAATTATTTTGCCCTGTTCCTTTCTTGATTTCTATATTGCCGACTTTCGTTGTACCATTGGCTGTGTGGAAATGGATATCAATTCTAGCCTGAACTTGCAAGTATTCTGTATTGTATCTTATTCAATTCATGGATATAGAGCGTCTGCAACAACATTAATTTCCACTCACTAAAACTCAGTGTAGAGGACGGAATTTACAATTGGCCACACCATATTATGTTCACAGTTCATTCTGATGAATAGGAATGCATCTTCAGGAGCTGATGAAACTTGCTATCCCAAGAGTATTTTGCAGATCTTGTTGACTTTCTGATGTACATAATTTCTAGTAATGAGAAATTCTCATATTACTTGTTCAACTTTCTGAATGTTTTGAAGTTGATACATTTCAGTTTTGGAGGCTCAAGTTATATGTGGCCGAGTCAGACTCGGGTCTTATATAAAATTACTTAAATTACTTTCTCTTCGTCCTTCCCCCTGTTTGTCCTTTGAAAATTCAGCGGCAAAGTTCAAACAAGAGTAGCAAATGAAAGCAGCCCTGGGAAAAGACCTTTGATTATTGACTAGAATTTACAGCCGCCAAAATCCCCACCGTATTTGAAAGTATGATTGCTTGCAAAAGTTTATATGATTGATCCTTCGAATCAAAGAGATGTTCCAGACTTGTCAACTACAGCCATAAAAGCCTTTGATTGAAGGATGATAACTTACCACTTGAACATGGAGACTTCATTCCCAATCCTGAAATGAAATCTATGTGCAATCCTGAAATGAAATCTATGAGCGGATGGTTCTGCCAGTATTTTTAAAAAATTTTAATTTTATTTTTGTAAAAAATTAATTATTTTTTTGTATATTTCTAAAAAAATTTAATTTTTTTTGTTAAAAATTAATTATTTTTTTATATTTTGAATTATTTTGATGTACTAATTTTAAAAATAATTTTTAAAAATAAAAAAACATCATTTTAATATATTTTGGCACGAAAAACACTTTAAAAAGTAACAATAATCACGCTCTCAAACATGCCCACTAAGATAATTACATGCGTAATTATTCAGGTTTAGTAGCTGTTAATTTTTATGTTTTTAAAAAATAAAATATATATTATTTTAATATATTTTTAAATAAAAAAATATTTAAAAACAACTGCTCCTATATTATTAAACTAGGTACATTTAGGACGTGTTTGAGATTGTTGTAGTGGTGATGGTTTAAAGTAGACTTCATTCCCAATCATGAAATGAAATCTATGTGAGCTTGTGGTTGTACCAGTGTTTCTAAAAAATTAAATTTTTTTTGCTAAAAATTAATTTTTTTTTATATGTTTTGGGTCGTTTTGATATACTGATCTAAAAAATAATTTTTTAAAAAATAAAAAAACATTATTTTGATGCATTTCAGCACAAAAAACACTTTGAAAAGCAACCACAATTACACTCCCAATCAGACAATTAGGTCTAGTAGCTAGATGTTAATTTTTATGTTTTAAAAATATAAAAAATATTTTAAAAAACTACTCTTGTATTATTAAACTAGGTATATTTAAGACGTATTTGAAATTATGATAACGATGATGGTTTAAAGTATTTTTGTTTAAAAATATATTAAAATAAAATTATTTTTAATATTAATATGGTAAAACGATACGGAAATATATGTAAAATTTTTATTTAAAAAAAATAAAAACACAATTTAAACTCGTTACAGTTGAAATGTACGATAGGCAGCATGTGAATAGTAAAGAGAATCCAAGAATACTTGGCAATCGTTGCATCACACCGACAGCACATTCATTTCCCATCCATTCCAAAATAAAAATAATTATTTATTTTTTGTTTGAATTCAATAGTTTACTATAAAAAAAAGGTGGGATTTCCAAGATAAATAAATAAACTTGTTTTAATTAAATAATACAAATTGAAGAATTGTGTAGTTGTTTTACTGTCTCATTAATATAGTAGACATTACACACGCAAATCAAAGCAGCCCAGCAAGAGAGGCTGGCTTGGATACTGAAGCTAGCCAAGAGTGGAGTCAAGGAAATGGAGGAAGAGAAGAATACAGAGGGAGCTCTTCCTACATACTGTGTTACAGGTGCAAATGGCTATATAGGGTCTTGGCTAGTGAAGCTTCTTCTTCAAAGAGGCTACAGGGTTCATGCCACCCTACGTGATCTCGGTCTGTTTCGTGAACTCCTCCTCCTTTACTTCTTTTATGCTCAGCAGTGTATGATCTTCATTTATTTGATTTTTCCCCTTTTTTTTATGGATTAATATTTGATCTTTGGTCTTGAAAACATAAAAGAAATATGAATGATTTTCAATATCGGAGTTTTCAAAGGGAACGATGAAAATGGTGAAAACTAGAATAGGGAAGAGAGAACTAGAAGGTGTGAGATGGTTTGTTGAGTTAATCATAAGTCAGTCCTTGTAGTTTATCAATACTAACTATTTAGTCCTAGTAGCTTGATGTTGATCATCCTCGAGTTGATAATAACTACTTTATTGTTCTAAGAATTGTTTTTTTAGCAGTCAAATTTCCCCATTTCACCTAATTCTATTTTAAAGAAATAAAGAAAGAACAAGAAATTAACTGAGAAAAGGACTAGATTATAAACAAAATTTAAAAACATGGGCATTTGATATATAGTTTATAAAACTATAAGGATTAATTAATTAGTTAGTTTTGTTAAACTACAAGTATTAAGCTATAATTTGCTCTAGTTTGTTTAAGAGCTTGCATCACCATGGACACCTGGTGATCGAGCTCATTCTTGAGGCTGAAAATGCACATCATTAAAAACCATATGCACAAATTTCATCAGTCTTTGTTAATTGCAGTGGTGAGTTGCGCTTTATTGTGCACAGAAAACAATCTAAAAAGAATTGATACCAAGTTGAACATTTCTGCAAAAATCACAAATTTATGTAATTACAAGCTAATACAGTCCAGCTTTGAACTGGAATAAGGCCTCCTCTTTAGCAAAATTCAGGCCTGATTACAAGTAAAGTAGATCGTGCAGATTCTGAAATAGGCTGGGTTGTATTTGAAATAGGTTTTGATGAGGACATGATCAAATTCAGGTGAT
>Ga0325410_1006213_pt1 | contig 13135 bp, 6 predicted proteins | sample PopdelMetagenome_16_FD_206182 | JGI IMG/M metagenome (GOLD analysis project Ga0325410, IMG submission 206182) | Populus deltoides microbial communities from Bellville, Georgia, United States - Xylem-PdIQD-R3 | ecosystem: Host-associated > Plants > Phyllosphere > Stem > Wood/Secondary xylem... | reverse complement strand
TTTTTTTTATGGTGATTGCATTTGATGAAACTTTGCATCGTGTCCAATAATCTGTTACACCAGGAAATGCCACTCGTGTCTGATTCATTATTCTATTGCAGAAAACTTGAGAAAAGTTCAAGATTAGTTTGAATTGCGTAGATATCAGACAAACGGATATGATGAGAAGTTCCTTGTAAATAACCTACCACTTGCTAGAACATCCAGATTACGATCATGAGCTTTCATAATGACATCAATTGATGATTATGTCATAGTTAAATTGTGTAGAATTTGTCCTCAAGTATCAGGACAAGGTTACTCAATATTCACAAGAACCACCATGAACTTCTAAACAAGCAGCTTATCACTCGGGAAACGTTTCTCTATTTAGTCTGCATGAGAATGTTGATGCTTTAGATTTTTATAATCGAACGTATTATTTGGAAGCGAGATGAAACGAAAAGGAAGCAGAAATTGCTTCAGTTGCAAAGAGGGAAAAATCTGGCACAACCAAGCTGGCAGAGGAACAATTTTGATTGCCAATAGATCAACATGAGGACTCTCTGAGCAAACCATAGAGTAAACTTGCACAAACATCTCAACAAAAATCAGACCTATTCTCAATCACTACTTACAAACAGCATATGCTAATTGACCAGACAGGAAGTTCCCAAAGGGTATCCAACAAAACAACTTTGGTTCCTGGGCATAACATACAGCACGGGCTATTGTTTTTGCACATTTTTTTCCCCTAACAATTTGCACTGCAAATTGAGTTACGTGACATTTCAACAAGAAAAAAAAGGCTTCTTTCTGAAGATAAACCGGCAACGTGATAGATATTCAAATCATTGCTAGAACCGAGCCTTGGTCAATCTCCTAATTGAAACAAGAAGAGATCCCTGAATGCCCTTTTCTCATACTAGAACTTTCCGGCTTTTGGAAGCTGTTTGAACATAGACAAGAAAAGGAGATTAGAGTGTTTCAACGGGGAAGATCTATTTCTAATATACTATGCACGTACCTTCTTAAGGGTTAACTTTGGAGCGCTTGCTGGTAGAACTGGTTTTAATATCTCAAAGGAACATACTAACGATTCGTCAACGCTCAACAAAGCACCTGCATTGTCAAACTCCCCACCATAGTTTGGAGCTGAAAATATTGTTACCAATTTTCGTTTGGCAAAGAACTCATATCCATCCTCCACCACCTAAAACATAGCAAAAAACTTTCATCTGTTATCATTGCTGGAGTTGTTCTGGGTCAAAATTAAAAAATAAAATAAAATGCTGAGGGCTACAAACTACATGGAAGTATCAGTCATATCTTTATATATTTTGGTAAGGTAACTGATTATCATGATAGTTTTGCATATTTTCTCACTCTTCATTGTAAAGCAATCTTGTATTAGATTTAAAGACACGTAAGGTTTGGTAAATTAAAGGGCTTCATCAATAGAGAACAAAATCATACCTTTCACAGTAAGGCAACATTAATGACAATCACTATTCTTTGCATCAAAGTATTTCTAGATGAAATAGTCCAAGTAACGCAAAAGCTTTTGGCAACACATATTTAGAAACAGGCATCTCCTAAATCATGATCCAACATACTCCAGTTACAAGGTTTTATTTGGTTATATGCAAGGGGAAAAGAACAAGGAAGCTGGGAAAAGATGCCTCTTCAACTTCGCAGTTTTTGTGGGTATTAAGCTTGCTTAAAAAGAAATTGTCTCACCTGATGACCTCGGCAAATGAGATCCAGGTCATTTTTATCCAAAAACTCAGCAACTTTATCAGGTCCAAAGGTACATGAAACACCTCGATCACTATCTGACCAACCCTCAACCCTAGCATCAGGATCAGACCAAAGTAGATCACATAGGAGACCGTTATCTGGGATTTCGGTAGGTCTTTGAATTTCCTTTATTTGGCCCAAATGTTCCAACTCTGGAGAGAGGCCTCCGTGCATGCAGAGTATCTTTTCATCAATCAGTGCAGAAACGGGCAAACAATTAAAGCAGTCGGTAAATATTTTCCATAGCCGGACATTGAATCTCCGTTTACACTCGTCATAAAACCCATATATCCTATTGATCTTCGCATCCTCATGGTTACCCCTCAAGAGATAAATTTTGTCGGGATGTCTGATTTTGTAGGCCAGAAGCAGACATATGGTCTCCAAACTTTGCCTCCCTCTATCGACATAATCCCCAAGGAAGAGATAGTTTGCAGAAGGAGGGTAGCCACCATATTCAAACAGCCTCAGGAGGTCTTGATATTGCCCATGTATGTCACCTGTAAGAAGACAGCAAAAATTAGATATGCAGGGGCCCAAAGTGGAGTTAAGAAGACAAATGATGACTAAAGTGCTTTGCCACATTGTGGAGTTAAGAAGATAAATGATGACGACAGTACTCCACTGCAAATGAGCAGTAAAAAAGAAGTTAGAAGCAAACAACCAAAATATTCAACAACTGAATGGTTGCCATGTGTTTCACATAGTTTATGGGCCATAACTGAAGAACTTGGTAACTTCTTCCACCAGCACATATCCTTTCAAATTTACGAGGCAGTTCCAAGCTAACTATGATTCTAAGGCTCTCTGTTTAATTTTTGGACTTGTGTAAGCACATGCCAATCCGACCTAATCGGAGTTCAAAAACCACTCACAATGTTCAAATTTCTATCCTTTTGATAATTTGGTAGCTGCAGAGAATGGATTTGAACTTCAGATTCTCCACTCTAAAGGAAGTGTAGCTACCAATCGGGCAATGCTCTACCAAGGTTTTGACGGTAATCAATGAGTGGACAAGGATGAGCTTTTGCCCCATCCTCTCCCGGAAGAAACACATGACTAGTAACAAGATAGATGTCCTCCTCCCATCATAAACTAATAATTATAATCCTTGCTTCCATTCTGTCCAATCGAAAAGATCAATCCTACCATTCCTTCCAATTGAATAAAAACACCAATCCCTTCACCTCGAACATTACAATTCCTTCAACAATCAAACTAAAATTATGAAAAATTTGATTAATCGTGCCGTGCCATAACCAATCATCAAATGATCCATGTCTACAGATAAGCTAAAAGATGTCTCTTTTACTGGAATCATTCAACAGTCTTCTTTAAAAAACTCACGATCATCTCACATTAAAAGCATAAACACACACATCAGATATGATGATAATCAACCCATTCATTATCAAGAGAGGAAAAGAGAGAGAGAGAGTGCTAACCACATATTCGAATGGGAGCTTTAATCTCAAGGAGAGTAGGCTGAGAAAGGAAGATTTGGCGAGCATTAACACATAATTGACGGATCTCTCCTTCAGATAACTGCACTTGCTTTCCTCCTTTTCCTTCTAATAACCTCCTTATTATATCATCCAACACTGCCTTATCCATCATCCCTTCCATCGTCATCATCATCATCTTCTTCTTCCTTTCTTCTTGACCTCCAAAACAAATCAATACCCAATTCTTTAAATTTCTTACAAAGAATCAAGATTTAAGTCCTTGAACAAGAAAACAAAGGACCCCCAGATGGATTTTGGCGTTGAAACAGCGAAATAAAGGATCAGATGAAGAATTTACACACAGAGAGAAAAAGGGTTGGTGTATTTTGATCAACAGAAATAGAAGCAAATAAATTAAAGAAAGAGACGGTAGGGGGGGGGGATAATAGATCAAGATAGAAGCAAATAGTAATGGATATGGGTTGTCATTTTCTTGATAAATCTTTTCTCCCACACTCTAAACAAGCTATTTTTTCAATGGCAACTGCCCAACAAGATTCAAATAAGGCAAGGGAGGTTGAAACCTTCAAACTTCAAAGGTAAGGCTGAGAGAGAGAGAGAGAGAGACTTGTTAGAGGACAGTAACAAAAACCGCGTATTTTGAAAAGTCAGTTAATACGTGTACTGCAGCTCTTTCTTTCTTGATTGATTGCCATTACCTCCCTCTTCGGCTCTACCTGTCTGTCTTGTCTCTCTCACAGGTCACAGGTCTCACACATACATACATACATCATCGATGTTTTGATGATCCATTTGTTCTGTTCGTGTCCTTGTGTGTTTTCATGATGTGGTGTGCTCGGTTACCAACCCGCCCACTACGCCCGACTCACGAGAATACAAGTTAATTATTTTAAAATAATAATAATAATAAAATAAAATAAAACCATTTTTATTGAATTTGATGGTTATTGAAATTAGATTAATTCTAAATTGATTTTTATAATATCTAGACTGTTTTTTTTTAAGTATTTTTAACTTACAAAAATATTAAATTAATATTTTTAAAAAGCATCTTAAAACAAAATCTCAAATACTCTTTTGACTCGAGAAGTCCTTGATTAATTTACTAGGTCCAAACAAAATTTAAACTGTGTTTGTAAATATAATGGAAGATGATATATATATAAATAATTCTTATTTTTTTTTTTTATATTTTGAAGGGAGCGAGGAGCTAGCCACAACTAATTAGTATATTCAGTCCCAACTTTTTGAAAGGAAAGCTTCAATGGTAAACGAACGAAGATGTCCTTCCTACCTATGTTTGTATCATTTAAGATTTCAAAAATCCAATCTAAGAGAGATTCAATTTTAGTGTGTGGAAAGTAGTTTGAGACACCTTTGCCATCAACACACAACAAAACATTATTTTATAGTTTAATATGATATAAACTATAGTTTTTTTTTTTAAAAGGAAGTAGGTGAGTGGAATTTTTTAAATGGCCGCAGGACGACCTCAACCAAGTTGATCTCTCAGTTAATTTATAACTATTATTTTATCTGCAGACTGTTAGATTTCCAAATAAAATTTCAGAATAAAATTTCCTAGATTTTCCTCGGGAAGGAGTCCTTTTCAGAGTTCTGGCCAGCTCTTGTATATCAACCTCAAATCTCAAATTCCCAAGAAAAAAAAAGAGTTAATTATTCTTACTTCTAGTAAGAAAAATCCCAGGTCTCAAATAAGTGTTCAGTAATACGTTTTATATAAACACATTAAAATTATTAAAAATATATATATTTTAATGTTTTTTAAATTAAAAAAAAGATCAACAGTCATTTCTAAGTGCATTTGGAGCACGAACACAAGACTCCTGTGGAGACAAATTATGTGCTCTATTTACCTATGATTTTACCTATGATGCTAGACGTCAATAAAAATATTATTTTACAAACTGTAAGTCCTTTTCTTCTTCATTTTTGTCATGGAAAGCGGGACCAAGTTTAAGCCAAATGGCTTGTTAGTGTAAACATGACTCACATCCATCCATAATTTTTTTATTATTATTATCATTCCTGATGAGGTTGGTTTACCTACAACTTAATTAATTTTACAGAATTTAAAATTAAAAATTATATAAATTTTCAATAACAATTATATTAATAATTATAAAATTCAAACTTGAAATCATAAAAAAAAAACCGAGGTAGTAAAAATAAAAAAGAAAATATATTCTCTAATATTTTCTATTTGGAGAATATATTTCAAATATTTAAGTCTCTATCCATTCTATCACAGCACACTAACCAGATACAACGCACGATCCTCAGAGAGCAAAAATCCATTATCAGTAATGCTTAAAAGCCAAGGGTGAAATCATGGCAGCATAATAAAGAAAGGTAAACCCAAGAGTGCACATATTAGAAGCCATCATGTCAAAAGGAAAAGGTCTTCTGAGCTGAAATTCCTGGAATATGTACATTTTATGAACTCAGCAAAAAGCATGGTATGACATCAGAGGTGGATGATGACCGCATACTCCACTCCACACAAGTAACCGACAGAGTAATTTCCTTTACAATGAGTGCATTCTACCCTGGAAAGCCAGGGAAATTTTCACTGATTTCCTGTCCCAACAACCATCTATGCCAAATTGCCAAATATTAATGTCTGTTCTGTAGCGTACAACCATAAACACAAGGACTGAAAAACACCCCTCGGATTTAATTAACTTTTTAAATGAACTGTGACAAACATAGAAGCTTATGATGATAACTCAACTCATCAACATCCAGTCAGGCACGGCCACAGAGATGGATGATTATACAGGGTTACATGCAGAATGGCTGATGCAAGTTCGAGAACCTGTTGGCCCAAATAAGCTTAATTGGGAGACTTCCCTGTTCACTGTGAATGGACTCAACTAGCACAACCATATTATCAGTCTCTTGCTATAATGGAGAACAAGATCGCAACTCGCAAAAGTATAATTTCTGGGATTATGCAAGTTTGATGAGCAGATTGTAATTTTAATCAATGGTATCGATTATCATATAACGTCTCTTCTTCACCTGGCAATATTCTGCAGTTCATCATGTTAGACATTCAGCTTTTAATACAATCCTCTCAATTCAAAAGCTTTTGGTTTACAAAGGAAAAAAAAAGAACGAAACGAGGTTGGCCCTTTGCATGATGAATATTTTGAAGAGGGCTTTTACATTCCACTTAATTTGAAGCATGCAATGCCAGAGAAAAAAGTAGGAGTTCGTTGGAAGTAAAATAAGTCCCAATCAAAGCATTCCAAAATCCAAACTGGATGTGTTCAATGTCATAGAGAACATGAATTTTGCCTATATGCAGATATGAAGAAATCGCATGGATTACAATGTTCTTGCAACACATGAACTTGTTTGCTATAATATCAGCATGCCTACTGCCAGTTTCAAGCATGAATACACTCCGAAGACATCATAGAAAGTAGATCCAAAAGCTAAGGAAAAAAATAGAGCAAACAAGAATTCACAAGAGAAGAAGGATGACACATTGGTAATACCATATTTCTAACCCTGAAAACTTGGTAAAAATCAGTATTTCCTGGACCTATATAGTGGGCTGCATCACAATCATAGCGGTTGTGGTGGTTTCCTCATCAAAAGCAAGCAGTGAAGGCAAAAAGAGACATCGCCTAAATGTACTCAAATAAAAAAGCCATTGGCAGAGACCAGAATAATGGACTCAAATTCTTTTTGAGCAAATCAAAGGCCATCACTGGCTTATCCATTCTGAGAATAACTTCTCTAAGGTACTCTTCAGGTATAGCACAAAAGAAAGGACAGAATAAATTTTAATAGAAAGCAAAGAAAAGGTAACCTTATTTGGAACCAACCCGATACATAACTCAGTCCTGCCTCCCTCAGTATGTAAGAACACAACGGCATAGATATGCAGGAGCAAATGCACATATACACCAACACTCGCAATTTGGTAGCAGATTCAAATTAATACCATGCCGACATTACAATAACTTAGTACTCAATCGATTCAAAATCACCAAAAAGGAAAACTCATTCCATCGACAATTTTGTCAAGTTGAAAAACAGTAAAGGCAATCATCTGATCATACAAACCAGGACTAGAATTATTTCAACATGTTAAGCACAAGTATTATCACTTAATGCCAACCAAATAAAGCCATTATTCCAATTCAAGCATGCTGCTCTTTTTTTATTCCATGTTCCTTGAACTGGGCAACGGATACCCTTTTTCTAACTTAAAAAATGACAGCTAGGGAGAAGATTTAAGGAAACAACTAGCTTTGATTTGAACAATAAATAACAACAAACCTCATTACAGAGCCATCCCCATTTCTTAAAGGTTAAGAAAACCTCATCACCGACTAAATGCTGAAAATTCTTACTCTTTCATTCCCATCAAATTCCACCAAGAAACCATCCAATCATTTTCATCACAGAAAAATATCATTTCAATGACATGCACCCTCATTTCAGTTTCAACACAACTGTTGTGAATTAGGCACAATTCAATAAATTCCTTAACCAAAATAAAAATTCCCACAATTGTTTCTACACTGATCTATTTCTAATCACACAAACATGAGCATTAATAACAAAAGGAGCAGCAATAAAGGGCATAATCCTGTGACAGCCCACACGAAAGAAAGAATTTTGAGACAATTTACGATAACAATTACAACCCAATTCAATTCATTCTAATCAAACGAGAATCACAGTTTTAATAACCCAATAGAACAATTCAGTGATTGAAATACACAGATCTTTCTAAGAAGAGGATACAAAAGGGTTTGATCTAATCTTGCTCACTTTCCTGGTCTTACCACCGCAATTCAAACCACAACCACATTGAGGACACTCTTCAAAATTATCAACTGAGAAATCAGCACCAGCAATTCCAACAGAGAATTCAAGATCATCACCATTTCTTGTAACATCAATAATATCAACCCAAAGAAAAAACAACTTCACGCTAACACCTTCCAATCTTGAAAGCCTCCCTTTTGATATGTAACCATTGATAGTTGACTTGTACCTTAACTGGTAAGATCCTTCAAGAGAAAAACTACATGTTCCATTCCAGAATGCAGAGAATTTACCTGTTGTTGTGTCAAGAGAATAGCCAACAACTCCTTTAGGAAGTAGTCCTTTAGGGAGGTTGTAGTCACCTAGGATATCATAGGCTGTAGGGTTTTGATCGAGAAAGTTTGTTTCTTGCAATAAAGATGATGATGGTAAAGATTGTGAAAGCATGAGAATGAGGCAAAGAGCTGTAAATAGTAAAGGCAAAGCCATCTTTCTTTGGAGTTCTTGATTGGGTTTCCTGGGTTGTTCTTTTTGGGAAGACAGGAACAGAGTTTGTTTATGGGAAGGAAACGTATGATCAAATGGAGACATGGCTTTGCAATTTTTTTTTAAAGTATCGATAATAAAAATAAAATTATTATTTTAATATATTTTAAAATAAAAAATATTTTTAAAAATAACAGCTATAATAATATTTAATTGACTCTTTAACTAGATTATTGATGTTTTGTGCGTCCAACAAGAAACAATAATATAAAAAATATTTAAGTATTGTTAATATTTTTTAATAAATTTTTTTTAATTGTTTGGACATAAATTTAATATAACTTAGTAGCCTTAATATATTTAAAAAAATTTTAATGACCGATAAAAATATAATTTGAGTAAAAATAAATATTTAATATAAGATATTTTAATTAACATGAATTGATAATATATTAAATTAATTCAGATTAATCTATCAATACGCATACTAAGTCATGAGATCAAAATAACATTATAAAAAATAAATTAAAACAAATTATAAAATTTAATTTCTAATAAATTTAATGTTGAATAGTGAAAATAAAAAAATAATTAAAAAAAAAACTCCAGTACCGAATTAAGTTGTTAAACTCGCAACCTAAATTATAAATATAAAATAATTTCATGAAAAATAAATTAAAAAAATTATAAAATTTAATTTCCAATAAACTTAACATTAAAATATATAATTAAAACAAAAACAATATAGATTAAAATTAGTAAAAAAAATATTTCAGTGAATAATATTGTGCGAGGAGGAAACTGTAAAAACCCCTATTTCTTTGATTTTTTTGGGTTAATGACAGTTGTTTTTTTTTTATTCCATGGACGGTAACTAGTTGAGTTGTTTTTTATTTATGATTATTAGGTAGTATTTGTTTTTTTAGTGCAATATAATTTTTAAAAATTTCTTAAACATTTATTTTTAAAATATCAAATTGATAATAAATAGTTTTTTTTTTGTGAATTTGATATGATAATATTAAAAATAAAAAAAAATCTAAAAAAACATATCTGATACATTTTTAATTGAAAACTAACATACATTACATCATCAAACATTTATATTGGGTTAGTTTTTGCAGTTGTGTTTTGAAAATATAAATTTTAAAAAATATATAAATTATAAATTTTTAAAACCAAAATTTTAAGAGATGATCTTGATAAGATTCATGCAAAACTACGGTGTGTACTAATTAATCAAATATTTTTACACTAAAATAAAATATAGATTGTACGGAATTACATTATACAAACAAAGTGTTTTTCAATAATTTTTTTATTTGAACTTCAACTCATCCAAAATTACTTTAAAAACCATATTAAAACACAAAATCAAACAATAAGTAAAAATATTGTAGATGGGCCTGTAACCTAGGATGGTTTAAGGTTAGGTGGGCTGGTTTCTTGTTGGGTTTAAGGTGATGTTAGGGCTTGTCTAGACAGGCTTCGAAGAAATGGGTCCTTGTTTGTTCTCAGTTTTGAGCTTTGAGAAGGGTTGTGCTTCTTCTTTCAAATACCATGATACTGTCCCCCAACGGATTGGAAAGATTCATTGGGTCTTGGGTTTGGATTCGGTTTTCATCGACTTTGGTTGGATTTTCAATTACTCTAATTTATTTATTTATTTATTTATTATCTAAGTGGAGAAATTTATTTTTATCCTGTAGATCAAGATTCAATGAGCCGTTGATTAATATTATATATAAAAAAGAAAATACTATCCTTGACGTGCTGGGATCCCAATAATGTGATATTTCATAGAAAAAAACATAACAAACTTTTTAAAATGTTTTTTTATTTAAATATATTAAAATTATATTTTTAAGTTTTTTAAATCTATTTTTGATATCAACACATCAAAATGATTCAGGAACATGAAAAAAATTTTAATAAATTCAAAAAAATAAATTATAATTTTTCAAAAATATAATTCGACATTAAAAACAAACACGATCCAAATAAAACAATGCAACCCCACTTGCATTAATTATTATTTGATATGATAAATTAATAGCTTTTATTAAATAACATTTCTATTTAGTCCTGACTTAAACTTAAAGTTTAAATGATGTATTTATCATTAATTAATACATTTTTATAATCTTAAAAGTATTGATTTATAGAGGTTTAACTGCACATAAACATGCCCACAAACAATTTTATTTCTGTCCACCCTCCCTTCTCCCTTAAAAAAAAAAAAAAAATCAAATCCTGTCCAATTCAACCTGGTCTAGTCCTATTGACATGCACGCAACCAACAGGCAAGGCCTCTATGCTTCATTATTTTCTCTAAAATGGCTGGAAGATGGTAAAAGGTGTTCATGCTGTGAACCATGCTCTGAATCCTTTGGTGCTGTATTCTTTGATGACTTGGGTTTCCAATATATTGCATAAAGTATTAGTTGAGCTGCTCCAAGAAAAAATCCAGCCACATTTGCCACCTATAAATAATCCCAAGCTCTGATTAATTAATTTGTGAGTAGATATATAGGTTAACTATATATTAGATTGTTAAATTAATTCTTAATTCTATATATTATTATTTAACATTAATCTAATATGAAAAAATCTTCAAGTTTACAAAATGATGGGATGGGATTAATTTTTGACAAAATATGTACAAGCACTTGCTAATTCATAAATACAGAAGCTCTAATATATATATATATATATATATATATTAATTAATTAAATGCAGCCTAATTGATAAATGATAAAAAAAGAAGAAGAAAAGAACATGATTGTGGATTATTGCTTGTCAATTAGAAGAAAAAGTAGGATTATGAAATGGGCCATGTATTGATCGAGGTCAATCAACATTATTTTTTATAATTTTTTTTAAAATATATATTTAAATAAATAAAGGAAAAAAGTTATTTATTTGTGTTATAAAATATTATGCTATATTGTATTATATATTAAAAATAAATATCATGAAGAAGAAGATGATCATGGTGTCGTTGTACATACTCCTAGAAACCAATCTTTCTTCAGCACGGCGTAGCAAGTCCACACCCCTCCATTCAAGAAAACGAAAAGGGAGAGAAGGAAAGGCATATACTCCACACTTTTAGTCCTCACCACTGTTTTCTGCAATCAAATTAACAAATTTAACTGAATTGTGAATCGACCCGCTGGATTAATAGGATCAAACCAGGTCAACTTCAGATTGAAATGTTTTAATTAACTATCGAGGAAGAGGCAGAGCTTCTTACCATGGCTGCAAGAGGAGAACCATACATGACTACGTTAAGTCCAGCACCCAAGAATCCTATGATATCGATCTTCATATCACCCTGCAATAATAACTGGCAAACCAATACTGCTGCTGCTAGAAACCCCACATCCAAAATCCCAATAAGCATGGCAGTCTTTGCCTACAAGTAATTTGTCATGAATGGTCAGCAAGTTCATCAACATAACATATTCATTTTACATCAATTGTCACGAATTCATGATCATGACTTTGAGTAATTAACCAGAAATGCCTCTTGTCATTTGATCCAACATCTTTTCTTTAAATAGAAACAAATTTGATAAATAATTATAACTCTGATCGGTAGAGTATTAGAACAGAAAATCCATGAGATAATGATCTCCCGGTTCTAAAGCATTTTTTTGTGATGAATGAAAAATTCAAAAAGATCAATACCCTAATTCTTGGAGGTGCAAAGAAAAGGAACAATGTCAAGAAAACAATCTCAACGACAACACCAAACCCATTTATAGTGGCCACGAGAAACTCTCCAGTCTTGATAATACCATAGTAAGTCCACAGGGAAGAGTTTAATAGTGTGCAAATGTAAGGAAGGCTCTCAAATTCTTCAGTCGATCGATGCTTCAAAATACGCCGAAATACTCCCCTGAAATATTCAAAATACGGGTTGATCATCTGAATTTGTCAATGACTAGAAAAGAGATCAATATTCTAGATTAAGAGCGGATGAACATAGATTAATTTACTTACACGGGAGAAAGAAAGAGTAACACTGAAATACTATTACCTGTACGTAATAACATATATATATTAGCAAAGATCCATTTAGTTAATTTTCTTTGAATGGAAATATATATAGTTGCAAAAACCAGCCAAAACATTTTCTTTTACCTAGTGCTCCAATAATCAAACTGAGACTTTCCATGCTGTGGAAATAATGTAATTGTCAAAAGGGATTGTATATATCGTGGGGTTTAATTTGTTGAATGAAGCTTGATCATAGGGATTATGAAGAAGAAGAAGAAGAAGACGAAGAATTTGCTGGAGGAGAGTCGTCACTGAAGCCTAGCTTTGAAAATTAGGTAGAACTACATATGGCTTAATTTAGAGCTCATCCACCATGCAAGTTAGTGCTACTCAATCATCTCTCGTCTCTGTATGTCTTTTCTTAAAGGTCTAATGGCGACTTTATTAAAAGCATAGTGCTAATGTTCTTCATAGTATAATAAATATTGTATTTTAATTGAACTATTTGTATTATTGACGATCTAATTAATTTAACCAATTCAATCATAATTAAATTGATCAAAACCGATCTTCTTTTCTTTAAAAT
>Ga0325410_1006212_pt1 | contig 13135 bp, 5 predicted proteins | sample PopdelMetagenome_16_FD_206182 | JGI IMG/M metagenome (GOLD analysis project Ga0325410, IMG submission 206182) | Populus deltoides microbial communities from Bellville, Georgia, United States - Xylem-PdIQD-R3 | ecosystem: Host-associated > Plants > Phyllosphere > Stem > Wood/Secondary xylem... | reverse complement strand
TATTGATATGTTTTTAATTAAAAGATATTTTCACAAAAATATCATTAAATATGCAATGCATTAATTATCAAGCAAAACAGATTATATATTCATGACAACAAATCGCAAATAATAGGGTATTGATAACTTGGAACAAAAAATAATAAATGATCATGTTAAGCCTCTTGCACACGTTGGTGACTAATAAAAAAAAGTTACATGTTACTAAATGAGATGATATTTGATTGAATAAACTAGCTATAACGACAAATCCAAATACACACACTAGCTATATGAACCTTGCTTCGCTGCGGATTAAATAATCAAAATTTTTAAAAAAAGCTTCTAAACAAAATAAAAAAAAGATTTATTATACACTAAAATGATTTATTATCATTAATGTCACTTTATTTTGTATTTAAACAAAAAAGATTTATTATCTCATATTGACAAAACATAAATATACACTAAAATGCTTTAAATCCCACATAGAAAAAAAAATACATTATTATAGTATTTATACAGTGAACTATGAAATGAGTTAGTAACCAACTTAAAAATATGAGAAAATGAAGGGTCTAGGATAGGAGAAAAAACACATTTGAAAAAAAAAGATCTCTTTCAGATTTTTGCCAGATCACCCTAGTTTCGGGTTGACCTTATAGGCTGACTAGTTTACTCTTGGTCAATTGCAGCCTCAGATTTTGAATAAAACAGACTCACTAACGCTGCTGGGCCTGGCCTACTAGCAGGACCCAAAGCTTTGGGTGCTGCTTTGGATATGGCCCAAGCTGTTGGGTCTTGGTTAGAAAATGGTTCAAAGATGTTGGATCCTGGTAGCAGAAGAGTCCAATTAGGTGTTGGGTCATGGTAGTAGGTAGGATCCAAAGTTGTTGTGTCCTAGTTGCAGCAAGATCCAATTAGGCGTTGGGTCAAGGAAGGTGGGATGCAGGGCCCAAAGCTGTTGAGTTCTGGTTTTGAGGCCCAATGTTATTGGGTCTTGGTGAATTGCGTGGCAGGGCCTTAATTGTTGGGTCATGGCGTATGTGAGGCTGTGTGCCACACTGGCAGGTCCCAACACCCACATGGGTCCTGCACCAGGTAGAACCCAAAGCTATTTTGGGTCCTACACACGTCAGGATTCAAAGCAATTAAGGGTCCTGCACCCGGCAGGACCCAGAGGTCTTCTGGGCCCTGCACCCAACAGGATCCAACACCCAATTGGATCCTGCAGACGTCCGGACCCAAAGCAATGTTGGGTCCTGCACCCGGCAGGACCCAACCCTAACGGTTCCTGTAGGGGCTGGACCTAACACATAATTTATTTATGTATTTAATAATATATATAATTCAAAACTATTGTATAAAAAAATTAAAGACAATAAAACTTTGAATCTCATACACTAATGTAATAAAATTAAAATATCTTCTAGCACTGACTATATAATCTCATATATAATACCAAAACTTTATAAAGTATATGATGTGAATCAAAAATTTGTTGAGAGCTCCATCAATTTTAATATTTTTTTAAAAAATATATTTTTAAAAAATATAACAACATGACAAAAAAAATATTATTTTGAAACAAAGAAAAGAATTAAAATTTTAAAATTTCTTGGGTCTAGTGTCGTAGCCAAACACAATGTCATCATATTTTTTTAAAAAATAATACAAAAACATAAAAAAATTATTAATTTGAAGTAAAGAAAAAAAACTTAAAAATTGTCAAGTTTTTTTCAAAGAATTTTTGAAATGCAAAATCAAACATGATTTAATTAATTTGAAGTAATGAAAAACAAATCAAACAAATATTAATTTGAAGTAAAAAAAATAATTTTTTTTCAATTTCTTGAGTTTTGCCTCTAAACCAGACACAATCTCAATATATGTTTTTTTTTTCAAAAAAATATTTAAAAAATAATACGAAAACATGAAGAAAATATTATTTTGACGTAAAGAAAAAAAATTAAAAATTTTAAAATTTCTTGGGTCTGGCCTCGCAGTCAGACACAATCTCAACATTTTTTTTTTAAAAAAATACCAAATCATAACAAAAACATTAATTTGAAGCAAAAAAAAAATTTAAAAATTATTTTCAAAGAATTTTCGAAACACAAAATCAAACCTGTTTTAATTAGAAAATTCAACCCAACCTGAAACGTGAAAAAATTATCATTATCCAACTTTTGTACAACATAAAAAAATCTCATCAATTTATTTTGAAAAGTAAATTTAAATCAGAGAAGACAACGACAAAGAAATTTAATTGGCATGACTATTAGGTGTGGAAGCCAGTCGTCCTTATTGATCAATGATCTTTTATTAATATTCAATGGTGGTGTTATACTGTAGTGAAGAAGATATACATTTATACAATGTGCAGAGGCATATAGAGGCGTCTTGGGTCCTGCTGGGGGCAGGACCCAATGTCATTGGGTCCTGGTGGAAGGTGGACCCAAAGCTAATGGGTCCTGCTGCAGCAACCTGAACCAACAGTGTTGGGTTCGGCTACCAAAGCTAGACCCAACAGCTCTATTATCGTCTCTGCCGTTGCATCGTTCTCATCTTAATGGCAAAAGTCAAATGAGCAATGCTACCAGCCGCAATTCTCAACTAAAAACATAAGAAAGTAACGCTTTCAGGGTGCTATAGTGTCGTTCGGTTAATTGTATCTTGGTTCACAGTGAAAAATCTCCATACATTCTACTATATAGCTAAGCAATTGTACAAGTCCACAGTTATTTGTGTATTGGTCTATGATGTATGCATGTATAGTAAGTGATTAGTACTTAAAAGTGCATTCTCATTAAGGCTTTGTATCATCGTATTGCACTAAAGTATCGTTAAATTCCCTAACTAATACATGTTTTATAATAACAAGTCTGATAATATACTATATCTTTAATTTATGGTAAATGCTTGTTTTGAATGCAGGTATATCTCACATTCAAAGGATTGATTAATGTGATTAACTATTGAAAGTGAAGAGACAAAAGGAGGACTAGGCTAGGAGAAGATATGCTGGTTCAATTCCAAAATGGAACACTATTCGGTTATTTAATCATAACTGGAGTTGTAGAACTTAGATTTAGGTCCACTTTATATGGATGGAAAGATAAGACATAGACCTAAAACTTTCATGTGGAGTCCAAGACTCAATTCTGCCATTTGCAAGTTCAAATCTTAGCAACAACGGAGAGGTCGGAACCTGTCCTGCAGCTCAAACACTGTTTGGTTTTTAGCTCATATCTTGAGTTCTAGAAGTCCAAATGAGCTCTGGTCTTTTTTGTTGGAAAGCTGAGACAATTGCCCACAGCTTTCATGGAACAAAGGGCTCAAATTCTGATGTTAGCAATGACGTTTTGGCCAGCCAACAATATCAAAAATCAGCCAACAATATCAAAAACCAGCAGCCAACAATATCAAAAATCAGCCAACAATATCAAGAACCAGCAGCCAACAATGTCAAAAACCAGCCACCAAATCAATGGTAGCCTACCAATCAATAATTCTGAAGGCATTTGCCATGTATTTAGTCATATTATTTTTCAGATCAAAATCATCTTCTTGCTTTCTCTCTTTGTAATGTTCAAGTTTTCTTTCATGTTATATTAATCTCTTGTTTATGCCTTTTCATTTCCTTTCATATACTTAGTTAACTTATATTATAATCATGTTCTTATCTTGTTTATTTATGTTTTTCTTCTTCATTATGTTTAGCTAAGTTAATTAGGTCAAGGTAAAAAGGTTTTACTAATAATGTTAGAATATGTATAATATAAACTCAACATGGACTTTAATGTTTATATCCAAGAAAGATTGTTATGAGTATGTCTTATCTTTTTATTTTACTAATTCTTAATACCTTGCTTATTAAATGGTTAATCTAGATTTGTGTTGTATAACACTTGATACATCAAATGCTTGATCCTTCATAGTTTTCGGCCGACATCGTTGTTATGATAGGAACTTGATTTGTTGTTAATATAAGCTAGCAACATGAATGCCTAATGATATTTATAAGTATGGTGTTACTTGAATAGGATAATTAATATGATCATGTTAATACTTTATAATGAGCCATTAACGATAAATCATCCGATTGGAACTTTCTTTGTGTGTGGTTTCCAATTGAGTAATAAAAAGAGTTTATATTATATTTATTTGAAATACCATTAGTAGATCCTCTAACCTTGACATCTGTTTTATCCTTATTTAATATTTTCATCATTATTACATCTCAAACTTCTCTTCAACATCAATATCATTTTATTGTTTGTAATTTATATAATTCACCTCCCTGTGGTTTGACCCCGGTCTTGTCGGGTTATTTTTTACTTTGACACTCCTGTACTTGGGATAAGACATCAACTCTTTGATCGTGTCAGTAAGTCCACAATAAATATTTTTTGGTCCAAAGCACATTCATGTATAGTAGAAATCTCACGTGTTTTAAAGTTATGTTAATACATATATAAATAAATACTATTAAATAATTGAAGGGATTAGAGTTCAATGTTGTTGTAGTAAGCAACCATTTTTTTTATAGATAGAGTAGGGAAAAAAATATCAAAAAAACACCCATCTTATCAGCAACAAAGTAGGATGAGAAGTTTGAAGCGGGATCCTAACACGTTAAAAATATATTTGAAAATATAATAATGATTGTTTTTTAAAATATTTTTTTTTGTTATGGAAATACATTAAAATAATATAATTTTTAATAATTCAAAATATATTATAACATTAAAATAATTCAAAAAATAAAAATAAAATTTTAAATAAAATACTTTAAAATTTTAAAAAATATATATAATTTCAATAACGTTCCAGGTGCTTGGTTGCTCGTAAGATAACTTTAATGAACACGGTCCAAGAAATGTTAAAGAATTGCTATCAATCCAAAATGTTAGAGCCGTTAGGTCATAATATCAAAAGGTAAAATTAATTTTTTAACCCTTTTCTCCACATTTATATATTCAGTAAATACATGCTATGCATTTCATTCCAGGCGGATAGTCCTGTATCCGATATGAATCCAATAATAACAATATCTGTGCCATTCTGACGTGTTGTGCTTAATAATCCCAAGGGTGTCGAAAGCTCGTCACCCACTGTTTTATTTTTTTTCTTTAATTAATTGTTTTTTTAATATTTATTAGCTTAATAGTTCTCTCTTGAATACTGCTCGAGTGCTAATTAAGTTAATCCAGCATTTAAAAGAATTAAAAGTTGCAGCTCGGGGAAGAAAGGACGTCGAGATTTGGTAGACAGTTCAAATTGCATACTTAAATAAGAAGGGGGTAATAATTATGTTATTTAATCTTGATTGATATTTAAATTTATCTAAAAATAAATACTTAATTTAAATTTATTTAAATTTCGTGGCAAGTGGTCAACTTTAGATGGGACTGGTTTCAACCCCTCTCTATCTACAATTTTAGATGGGACTGGTTTCAACCCCTCTTGTGGGTTTTGGTAAAGTTAGGCTTGCTTGATGTTCCTTTGGATAGATTGGGCCATCTGTAATATAGTTATATTTTCGGCCATCCTGGCTCAGCTCGAGATTGACTTGACTCGGTGAATTCTTAAAAATTACGGTAAATTACTTTATTAATTAACAGTATAATAAAACATGTGTGGTTTTTTACCTTGGCAAATCTCGCTTTATGAACAGAAATAGTTAATTTCTAAAAAAATTTAATTTGATACTTGTTTTTTTTTTTTTTTTTTTTTTGTATAATTGAGCTCTTTTAAACTAAAATATGCACTCAATTGCATTTTTTTTTTGGGAGGAAGGGTTGGATTAAAATTCAAAGGACCAAAGTGAAAATAGTAAGTTAAACAGGTGGTGAATTCAAATTTTATACAGAAATTCTTATTTTAGTCCCATATTTTTTTCGGTTTATAGGTGATCGACCCCTTTAGTTTTTAGAAGTTCAATTTTGATATCAAATTTCATTTCCCTTATTTTTTAGTTCTTCTATGTGAGAGGAGAAAGATGCTCGTCAGATTCCAGCTTAACAAGAGAACATCATCGTTTATATATATTCAGGCCATTAAAACAGTTGGAATCAGTGTCAATGGGTTTCATTTGATTAGAGAAGTCTTATGAAGATGGCTTTAAGCCTTGATATTACCTAAAAAATATTTCCAATTCGAGGACGAGAGAACTTATTTGGTTTGATTTTGTGATTTGAGTTGTTTTTTAGGTTGCCAAATTGGTTTTTACATGTTATAAGATTGGTTTTTAGGTGTTCTTGGCTTTAAATGGGTTGAAAAAATGGTTTTGTTGGGTTAAAAAACTATAGCCTTGATTTCGGTCACCATAATGGTGGCCGACATCTGGGCTGGAAGACAAGGTATCGTCTGCCTTGGCGGGTAACGCGTCATCTCTGAATTTCAAAAGAAAAGGAGTAAAAAGGGACGGATGCCAGGTTGTCCACCCATTTGAATAAGAAAAGAAGAAAGAATAAAAGAAAAATAGGCCCAATTATACGGACCTGGGTTGTTCATTTTAGAGGCCCAATGATATCTATAACTTTTATCACAAATTTGCATAGTTGACTCAAGTTCACTGTCTTTTTAATCAAATGTTCTTTTTTACCGATTTCATCCTTCAACATTGAGTTAATTCCGAATTGAGCAATTCAAATTTTTTTGTCAAAGTTATCCCTCTGAGTTTAGCATGTCTACCCAAGTTAACCTAGGTGGATTAAATGTTTTTCCATATCAGTATTGTCGCACCCGACATCGCGGCGGCCCTAAAAATAACTCTCGAATATGGAAAAAAAACAGATTTCTGACATCTTGTTCTTTTAGGGGGGAATGCCTTGTTTGAGGAGTCGCCACCTAGTATTATGGTAACTAGGAACCCTAACTGGTCAACAAAGATTCTATGGTTCGAGACTGGTTATGTAAAAGGTAAGATATTATCACCCCTTAAACGTTCTGCCTGAGGCAGACTGCATTGTTGATTTTGTCTTAAATTGCTAAATATTTATTCGCTTATGCTATGATAGTTTGTTTATAATATTCCTGACTCTGACGCCAATGAATATTCGATCGCGAATAATTCCAACTCTGGCGTTGGTAGAAATTCCACCCCGAATAATTCCAACTCTGGCGTTGGTAGAAATTCCACCCCGAATAATTCCAACTCTGGCGTTGGAATTATTTTTTATTCCTTACTCTAGCGCCGAGTGAATAAATAAATAAAAATAAATTTATTTTTACGCATGCACATATTTTTTTATTTTCCTAGCTAAATAAAATAAAATATAACGAATAAAAATAATATAAATTTAAACCGATATTTTTATTCCTGACTCTGGCGTCAGTGAATAAACCAATAAATTTACATTATTTTTATTAATGCACACACATTTTTTTATTTTTACCTTTTTTATTTTTTTATTTTTTTATTTTTTTATTTTTTGGGCTGGGCTGGGCCGGGCCCAGCCAGCCCAGCCCGGTCACTGGCCCAAGCCAGTGACCCGGCTGGGACTGTGCAAGTGAATTAAAATTCACTTGCACAGTGCAAAATGGAAAGTAAACAAGCTAACACTAGAGAAAAAAAAGATTGCTTACCATTCTGCTGCACGTTTTGTCTCCTTCCTTCCTCTTTGTTCTTGTGATTCTGCGAATGGCTGGTTCCCTTGCCTTTTGGTATTTGATCGATCTCCTGTGCTCCCCGGTTTTCTGTTTCTATGTGTTTGCTGAGAGACGGACGAAGACGATGATATATGAAGGTGTGGTGGCTTCCACTCCACCTCTGTTTCGTTCGTTCCCTTCCGTTTTCTCTTCAATCTCCTTTCTATGATGTCTCTGTTTGTCCTCCTCCTCGTTGTCTGTGTGTCTGTTTTTTATTGTCCCTTGTGTTTTTCTTCTGTTTCGGTTCGTGCTCTGCCTTCCCCTGTTTTCTGGTTTTCCTCTGGGTTTTGCTCCAGTTCCTCCTGTTCTCGGTGTATTATTGCTTTGGATTTGTGCTCTGCTTTTTCTCTCTTCTATGCTCTGATTTTCTTCTCTGGTTTTTTGTCTGGGTTTAGCTGAAGCTTTTCCTCGGTTTCTCGTCCGGAATCCCACTGTTTGCCCCCCTTTCAGTCCTCAGTTTTTCTTCCTTTTTCTCTGTTTTTGCCTTCGGTTCGTGGCTTTTTTCTTTAGCCTCCTCTGTTTATTTTAGAAGAAACAGAGGAATGCAAGTCTGCTCTTCTTCTTCTTTTTTTTCTTCTTCCTGCAGTCCCTAGTTTTTCTTCCTTTTTCCTCTCCTGGCCGGTTCTCCTTCTCTGGTTTTTATAACCAGAGAATGCCATGCAGTCACATGGATTTTAATGCAATAAAGGCATCCGTTTTTCTTCTTTTTTCAGGTGAAGAAGATGAACAGTGTTAATGTTAATGGCCATTTGCGTTTTGATCCTTGACATTTTGAATTTTTGCAGTTCAGTCCTTGGGTTTTAATTTCTTGCAATTTTGCCCCCAGTTAACCCCAAACTTTGGTAATTCTTCAATTAAGTCCCTAATTTCATTAATTAAATTAAATTCAAGTCCAGTTAAGTCTCAAAACTTATCAATTCTCCAATTAAACCTTTGATTGGATTAATTAGATTAAATCCAAAGTTTAATTAAACCCCAAAACTTCCAATCATGTTGCCTTTAACCCAAAATTTAATTCATTTTTCATTTATTTCATTTTACTTGTTTTTTTATCATTATCATCATTTTTTTATCCTTTTCAATAAATAAAATAATAATAATAATAATTAAAATAAAATGGTTAAAAATTGGGTTATGACAAGTATTATATCAAAATATCATTCAATTTATTGTTAAAATCAATTTCAATTTTTTAGAAGACATGTTATTAATGGCTAAATATTCTTATTTGCCCTCAAAAGAAATTTTATTATGATCCGCGGCGTAGCACAATGTATACTAGTATATTTGCTTGCACTTCACTGCAGGTCTGACTATTTTTTTCTAAAATTAAAAAAACGTTGAGTTTGAAGATTTTTTTGACAGTATTATTAAATTTAATCAAGTAGTTCGATTTTGAAACCTACAAACCCGGCTACTTACCTAGCTCGAGTTTTGAATTACACCGCATGAAAGCTGATCTAAAGTGAACTATTCAATTTAGTGGGTCCAAAGACAACTCAGATAAATAGTAAAAACATAACATAACTTTTAAATAAACTTTAAAATGATATTTTTTTTATTGAGACGATTTCAATTGGATCGACCTTGGTCACCCTACGACTTGGGTCATGGATTTCAATGAGTTTAATGACTTTTTTATTTTTATAAATTATTTTTATTTATTTACATGATAACATTAGATACTTTCAAAATCGAGCATCAACCCTAAAAAAAAACATTTATTTCAGATATTGATAACCCTATGGAAAGTCGGAAAAAAAAACCATGAATTCCGTTTATCAACCAATCCAATATTGAATATGAGTGATATAAAAAAAAGAATTAGAAAATTAAAGAACCAGAAAAAAAAAACATAGCAGGTTTGATGAGTAAACCCACTAAGCCTGTGAATTGGGTAACCCAGGTCAACACATCAAACCCGTAAACCTGGTAATAGACTCTTTTGGGATTAATAATTTATTTTTTTCCTAAACTATTGTTTATTTAATTATATGATAACAAAAATAAATGATTGCAAAATCGAGTGTCAAACCAACACTGAGATTTTTTTAAGACTATGATAGCTTTATAGAAAATAAAATGAAATAAATTATGAAACTCAATTCTTAATCAATATAATATCAAAGGATGATATTGAAATAAATAAATTTATATATATATATATATATATATATATATATATATATATATAAATATAAGTTAAACTCGCCATACATGTCAACAAGCTTAGACTTTCTAAAACTTAATAACATGTTTTTTTTCCGAAACTATTTTTTTAACTATATGATAAAAATAAAAATAAATAATTACATAATCAAGTTCATTTTGAAGGAAAAAAAAAAAAAGAAGAACAAGTACCCTGCTAAACCCACAAAAAGGAGCAATCATGGTTATCTCACCAAACTCGCAAACCAGGTTATTGACTCTATAAATTTTAATAACTTAGTTTTTTTAAAATTATTTTTTATTTAACTATTTTTTTAAATAGATCATACCGTGATGCTGAAGTATTTTTTTTTATACCAACTTGATGGTAAGATTTTTTTTTATATTGCAATAACTATATAAAGACAAATTAAAATAAATTATCTATTTTAAATCTCCATAAACAAATCATATAAGTACTATATTAAAAAAAGATCACAAACTAAAAAAAAAAGAGTCAAAATGTAAAATTAAAAAAAAACCAAAACTGTAAATTATTATTGTAATCTATATACTAACAGTGTACTATATGTTTTTTGCAATAAAAGAATTATAATGAAATTCACGAAACGATAACAAAAATTAAGCTTCAATCTCAGACTAGTTGGAATCCTCTGTATAGATCCTTAATTTTACTTCATTATATTCCACTTGATTATACATTAAATATTCCGGTTCAACATCAAGGAAAATATTGGGATTGAGGCTACCATTGCCAAATAATTTCTTTATTCATCAGTACTGAGGCTTCATAAAACCTGGATTTAAGATAAAATAATTAATTAAGTTGGAGACCGGTTCATCAATTTTATTAAGTAATACTAGTTGATCAATTATATTAAGTAATACTCTAAAAAGAGAGGGGGAAATATTGTTCTCACATCACTATGTTCAACAAATAAAAAACAAATCACTGTGGACAGTGATTTGTTTTTTTTTTTGTTTTTTTTATTATAGGCCTAAATTGATGAACAATTAAACCATATTTATTAAAGAAATGTAACATTCAAAGATATGAGACTAAAATAAAAAACACGACAAAAAGAGATGGTTTTGCTAAAATTAGAGCTAAACGTACACTTTAGTCCTTTAACTTTTTGGATTATAAGCTTTTAGTCTCTAACAATTTATGAAATTTAATTTTGATCTCAAACTTAATTTTTCTTATTTTTTTGTCCTTAATTTGAGAAAGGAGAGAGAGTTGATGAGATTTCGTGGTAGAAAAAAAAGGACTCATTTGAGACCGATTTTGGCCACGAAAATGAGTGATTTTGGTTTCAATAGATTCTTTTTAATGAGTAAATTTTAGATAAAGTGTTGTTTCCCCCTAAAAGTTGCCTAAAATAGTGGATTTGAATCCAAAAAGAATCTTGATTTGAGTAAATTGTGGGTTTTGAAGATAATGTTTTTGGTTATTAGAGGCTATGAATATGTTTTAAAAGATATTTACGGTGTTTTTATGATCTTTTAGGTTAACATATAGTTAAAAATTGAGTTTTTTTTTGTCTAAAGCAGACCAGTCTGATTTTAAAACAACTAGAGGTCACCAAAATCTACGTAGTAGAGGCGACATGTCACTTCTATTTTTTTTCAAATTATTAAGGGGTGTCCGACCCTTAAATATTTTAAAAAAAGGGCCTAGGCATGTGGGTTGTTCCAAGCCCAGTGCTTGGACCTTCCTAGCCCAAGAGACTTTGTATTTTTGTTTTTTGTATCCATTACAATTGTATTTTTTTTTAATTTCTCTTCTTTTATTTTTTTTTAATTTTATTACTTAATATTTGATTGATTATTAATTGGGCAGCATAATTTGTTTCGATTTAATTTTTTTACAATCACTTTGATATTTTGCTAGTTTTTAATTTTATAGGTGTCTATTTTGTTTAAAAATTATTAAATCCAATTAAGTTTATGATTCAGGTCATAAGTTTGACTGGTTTATTTCGGTTGGGTACGAATCATGCTTGGTAATTTATTTATTCTTTTTTCATAAAGAGTTTTTAATATTATTTAATTAGATGAATGCATGAAAATTTTAAATTATATTTGAAATTTATTTATGTATTTGATTTTTATTTATAAAAACACATCATAAAAATTTATATATTTTTTTATTTTAAATAAAAAAATATTTCATCCACCGTGAATTAAATAACTAGGTTATTATATTTGGCATTGAAGGTAGTGGTAATGGCAAGGGTGTAAGCTTTTTGAGTGGTGAAATTTTTGAAATCACAGATATTTTGGAATAGTAAAAAACATTTAAAATAGTATTCGATTATATATTTAAAATTGAGCTTTTCAACTCTTAATTTGTGAGGCATAAAGGCCACATAAACCTCACTAAAAAATTATTGATTAACCAAACAGGTGTGGAGGAAAAAGCCTGCCACACACTTTGTCCCAAAATGTGGCATAAAATGGCGTTAAAAGATTGGTTGAATTCTGAAAAGACTTTGATTTTGTTTGTTTTTTAGAATGATTTTATGGTTATAGTTTGTAAAAAAATCAGTTTTAAAAAAATATGGTTAGTTATTGGTAGTGGGATTTAGATACGTGTTTGTTAAAAATTATGGTTGAAATTTACGTATAGCAAAAAAACATGTATAAAATGTTTGGTTGTTGTGTTTGAGAGTGTTGTTGCGGTTGCTTTTTACTTGGAAATGCATTAAAATAATATATTTTTTAAAAAAATTATTTTTAATATCAGCGCATCAAAATGATATGAAAACACTAAAAAATATTAATTTGAAGTAGAAAAAAAATAAAATAAAAATTATTTTTTTCAAAAGTGCTTTTGAAACGCAAAAACAAATAGGAATTAAGAATTTTTACAAAACTCAGTTAAAAAAAGATGTAAAAACTGCTTCACAAAAACTGCATTTCAAACTCAATTTTTGTAGTGGGTCCTGCCACATAAAACGCAGTTTGGTGTGTTACCAAACACCTTGTTGTGTTGTTTCACCGCAAACACGAACAAACATAGCATTACGGATTAGGTAAAAAAATAAAAAGGGTATTTTTGGAGTAGTACTTGAACTATTATTTTGCTAATTTTTGAAAAAAAAAATATTTTTTGTTTTTTAAATTGTTTTGATCTTAAGAATAAAATTTTAAAAATAAAAATAAAATATTATTTAAATATATTTTTATATAAAAAATATTTAAAAATATATTTTAAAAAACAACTAAGTTCGGAATAGGAAAGGAAGGCTAAAGAGTAATGTCTAACTTTATTTTTTAACCTAATTGATTTGAAAGAATTATAAATCAGCATGACATTTGCGGTCAA
>Ga0325410_1006209_pt1 | contig 13139 bp, 7 predicted proteins | sample PopdelMetagenome_16_FD_206182 | JGI IMG/M metagenome (GOLD analysis project Ga0325410, IMG submission 206182) | Populus deltoides microbial communities from Bellville, Georgia, United States - Xylem-PdIQD-R3 | ecosystem: Host-associated > Plants > Phyllosphere > Stem > Wood/Secondary xylem... | reverse complement strand
AAATATTAAATGGAAGAATTCAGCTATGCATAAGGCCAATCAATCAAACATGACATTTACAACTTATACATTTCCATATTTGAAAGAAATAAACTTGCCTAAATATATACCTACCTTCTTCTATGTTTACAGAGCACCTTCCACACGACTCTATTTGTTACAAGAAATATATAAATATTAAAACGAAGAATTCACCTATGTATAAGGTCAATCAATCAAACATGACATTTACTACATATGAAATAAATAAATACCTACCTTCTTCTATGTTTACATAGCACCTTCTATATTGCTCTATTTGTTGGGTTTTTCAAAACACATACACCCAATAAAAATAGTAAATTTAAATTTTTTTTAGGAGTCTAAAGGATCTTATTAGACAAATATAAAGTTGTTTAGAGTTTATGTAAAAATTACCTGAAGATCAGATGTTTTTTTTTTACTTTAAGTATCTTTTTCAAGGCTAAGTTGTTGCAAACCACAAGCCGTCAAAATTTCATCCTCTAACGGTAATTCACACATACCACCATTGAGAAATCTTCTAATTTTTTTTAGGAGAGAGTGATTGTTATGCATTTGAGTGTTAACTCTTTTCTTTTGTATCTTAGGTGTTTATGTACTATACTCTACTCACCTTAAAAAATAAAATGCATAATATTTTATTTATAGAAAAACCTAAAAACCTTATAAATAACAAAATATCAACTTGCCCCTTAAATAATATCACATATTATTTTAGGCTAATTTTAAAATTTTATTCAATCAAGTCCTTACTTTGTTGTTTTTAGGTCTAAAATTATAATTCTCTGTATTAATTACATCAATTTCTAAAACTTATCTATAATAAAATCACATTTGATTAATCATCCCATTTTAATTTCTAACAAATAGTTCTTATGTGTGTGACCCATTAGGTTCCCTAATAAGTTGACCCAAATATAAATCATAATTCTAAATAAAATAAGATTAAATAAACTAAATAATTTAATTTATTATCAATTCAACAATTGATTGATTTATATTTAAAAATTAAGTACAATGTATAACAATATGTTATGATCCCTAAATATAAAGAAAGTCATAAGTGATTTGACTTAACCTTTCAATAACCAGTTTCTCAGTGTAATTATTATCCTTTCATCAAGAATATTCCGATTTAGACACTATAGCATGGAGTATGTCTGCTTTGTTAAATCATTTTAATTAGTTTTCTACACTATAGTTATCGATTATTTGAATAAGATTTGAAACTCTTTTCAAATCTCATTCTACCTTGGCTAAGGACTTCGCAATCAATACTATTTGAGAATAGATGAAATATTTTTTCTAATTCATTTAGGATGATAAATCATCTCTTGATTACTCCAATACCTTCATATAGTTTATATTATACCAAATATTTGCATGTTTGTTACCTTTGATTAGGATAACATGTGATTAGAATTAAAATATAACATTCCCTGTATAAGACAACTTAGTGATCTCAAATATAAGGATCACTTACACAATTATTATGTGAGTCTTTCCATAGACATAAGTGATCTCTCTATATAGAATTCTTTTGTGGATCAATTCAATGTATATAAGCATCTATATATTAGTTTCAGGTATCCTTTATATCTCAGTTTATGAGAGCAAATGTTTTCTTTCATAAAAGAAGGAATATGTACTGATTTCAACAATTCTAATTAATATCCAGTCTTAATAAAATATTAATTATAAACATTTAGAAACAATACTTTGATACAATAAGAATCTCATAATTAATTTCTTTCGTAAAATATTTTTGTTCCGTAGATTTTATCTTTACTGTAAATTTATTAATCAAATGTAAATAAATATTAAAAATAATAAATCTTTAATAATAATAAATATGTTATAATAGGTGCCACTTGCCATAAATAAATAATTTATAATTACCATTTTCTCCTTGGTGGGGCACACATAATTTAATCGCAAAATCAGATGCACGGTGTAAATATTAACATAAAACAATAAAAGACTTTGAGCCTGCAAATCCCATCAGTGCAATAAGTTCCTAATATTTATAAGAGTATCTAAACTTTTCAATTTTTAACCCACACTCACCAAAGCTCCTGCATATATGCTCTCTGAATCTTTTATCTGTCATTTTTATACGCCTCTTTCATTATCCCATTCATAACAAGCCAGCCAATTCAAAGTCATTTACTAGAATACTAAATAGATCTAGAAGAAACTGTTAACCTATTGGAAGCTTTTGACAATCTAGCTGTGTAAACCCTATTCTCAAATTATTTGTTTATTCATTTATTTTGTTATTTTTTATATTCAGTACCATCTTTTTCATTCACACCTGTTCAACTGGAAGGAGAATGGCAGCAAATCAACAGACGCCTGCAAGCTGCCCCACGATGCCTGCCGTGACAAAGTCATGAACGCATGGCATTCTCTGGCTTTATGAAGGCCAGAGAAAGGCCATGACAAAGGGGGGAGACCGGACGAAAAACTGGTGAAAAACCAGGGGAGGATAGAAAAAGAAAAAAAAGGCGAAAACAAGCCAGAGAGATTGCTGGCCTTCCATCAGAACTTCAGCTTAGGGGATTCCAATTTCCCGGCCCTCTCACCAGAGCACAGGCTCAACACACCAAACACACCAGACGAAGAAAAAGCTAGAGAAAGGGACGAAGGCATCATACAGAGAGACAGCAGGGGAAACGAAGCAAACACGGGGGGAACCAGAAAACATAAGGACAAAAAAACCACACAGAGACAAAACGAAAAAAATAGACCAGAACGGAAAGAAAAGGAGAGACGGATACGTGACCGAAACCAGTAGAGAGAGGGAGAGGACAGGGAGCCAGAGAGAAAACTTAAACAACAAAAAAAGAAAAGCAAGAAGAGGCAGAAGAGCAAGAACAGAGGAGAAGACTGTTACATTCATCATAGTAGCACCACCCGATCAGTCAGAGACGATCACTCTCACTTCGTCTTCGTCTCCAGCAGCTACCAGGTAAGTTCTTCCTCGGCTTTACAATTTAATTCACCTAATATTATATTGTTACTTATAGTTTTAATTAGCCCGTTCCTGTAGCAAGCGCGTGAACATCTCACGGACGACTGCTGTTTTGCCTAGCCTAGTTCGCATAGGAAGCTAGACTGCTAAAGTGCTGGAGTCAATTTAAAAAAAAAACTAAGGCCAGGCTGGGCCTGGATTTCAGGCCCAGCCGATCCAATTTGTTTTGGATCAAAAGCGTATTTGGCAAAACAATTCCTTTTATTTCATTTCATTTTATTTTGATATCTGATCAAATGAATTTTTTTTTAATATTAGAAAATTCTACAAGATTGGTGGACCTTTTTGAATTATTTTTAGGTCCCTTACAATTTTTTTATGATTTCACTGTATAATTGATCTATGGTTTTTTACTGTAAAATACAAATCTAGTATATGATACATACCTGTCCTTTTTATATAAAAAATAACAAAAAAATATATGCTTTGTTTTAAATTCAAATTTTACTGGTTTATTTACTAGCGCTAGAATCAATAATATCATTTTTTTGTACGCAATATTTACCAACACCAGAGTTGGAAGTCTTCATATCTGAATAGTTACTAGCGCCAGAGTCAGTGATATATATTACATGCAGACCGTCGTTAGCATAATCCAAAAAACTCTTAGCAATCTTAGACAAAATCAACAATATAACCTATCTCAGGTAAGACGCTTAAAGAGTGATAATATCTTTTATTTTGCATAACCAGTCTCTTACCATATAATCTCTGTTGACTAGTTAGGGTTCCTAGTGACCATAATACTAGGTGATGATTCCTTAAATATAGACCTTTCTTATCTAAGAACGAGATACCAGAAATTTATTCTTTTCAAGAAATGAATTTTTAAAAGTCGTTGCAATGTCAGGTGCGACATTACTAATACTCTTTCTCACTTCAAGCAATTTCTAGAGCAAAAAAACCTGAGGTTTTTGTTGAAGAAAACAATGGTTAAAGAAGGGAAGGAAGAGATAAAAAGAAATGGTGATGAGATATAATTAATTTGTAGGGTTCTAAGAAGAAAAGAAAGAAGAATATTTTTGGAATATAACTTTTTATTTGGAATTACTATAGTGCTTTTGCTTATTTTCTATTATTTGGATTCCATTTAAAAGTCACAACCTCACTAAGAAAAAAGAAGAAGAGAAGCAAAAAAGCAGTAAACTATGGAAAAAAATGGCAATAAAGAAAGAGAATAATGATTGTCCTGTGTGTTAACTTAACAATTAAGATTATCTTGTATTTCAGGACCAGATTTATATGCTTTATTCAAATGAAGAGTGACTAGTTTAGCATTTGGATGACATTAATGGGACTGAAGTTGGAGATTTTTCTTTATGGAAAAGATAGGCTGAATGCAAACCCTCGGGAAAAAAATATATTATAAATGAGGGAAAACTTATACTAGCTGAGTAAAGTGAATATTTAACTCATTGGGATGATGATATATAGATGTGGAAAATTAGAATAAAATGTTTATGTTTGAATTACAAAAAAAAAAAGAGAATTACGAAGAATAACCAGAAAAAACACAGAAATAAATAAATGAATCTAACAAGGATACAAGTTCCTTTCCCTAAACATATTGCCCATGAGGGAAACCCAAAATCACTAACAGACTACAATCCAATCTATCTAAATGATTGTAATAGTATATTTTTTAAAAAAATTCAGTTTGGTACCCTAACATTTTTTTGCGTAATTGAGCCATTTTGAGCCCAAATTAGCACCCAGATGTTTTTTTAAGGAAATGATTGGATTCAAAGATAGAGGAACAAAGTGAAAAAGAATTAGTATAATAGATGACGACTTTGAATTTTGTTTGGAAAATTTATTTTAGTCTCCCATCTTTTTTAGTTATTAGATGATTGGTCCCTTTAGTTGTCCCAAATTCAATTTTAGGATCAAATTTTATTTTCTTCATTTTCAATACCTTTTTTTATAAGAGGAAAAAGAGGGGTTCGCTGAATTCCAGCGTAGAGAGAGAAAATAGTTGTTTTTTACCATTCTAGCCATAAAATGAACAAAATCGATGTCAATGAGTTCATTTGATTAGGGGAGGCTCACCTAGTTTTTTTTTTCTTATAACTTGTGTGATGATGCAGGTTTGACCGCTGGAAAAATTTCAGGTTCGGGTAGATTTCAGGTATTTTGAGCTATTTTTAGGTTTTTTTTAAGCCATAAATAGGGTTATCAAGGTTTTAGGGTGTTTTCTAGGTGTTTTTGATCAAAAGTGGTTGAAAAATGAATTTTTAATCGGTAAAACCCAAACCCTTAATTTTTCAGTGACCTTTAGTCGCCAAATTTTGAATAAATTAAACAATATGTTGTCTGCTGTTTAAAAAAAAAAAAGAAACACCCTTTAAGAAATAAAAAAATTAAGACAAGCCCGGTTGCATGGGCTGAGCTATTTTTCTAATGCCTAATCCCACACGACTGGGCTCCTTTTGTTTTGTTCTTTCTTTTGCATTTTTCTATTTTTTATTTGGTTTAAATAAAATTGATAAAAACATATCATTATTGAAACCAATTGAGTCAATTAGCAGAGTTGTGAATTTGACTAGTTAATCCATAACATTCGGATATTATTAGTTTTTTTTTGTTTAATGCCTTTTCTGTACCTCAATCTAAAAAAAAAATACAATTTCACCCTTTGTTATTGATGATCTATTTTATTATTTAACTTAAATATAGAATAACGTAATTTCATTCTTTGTTTTCAATGATCTATCTTCGCTATCTCTATCCCACACTTCTATTATAAATTTTCTACTTTTTTTTTAAATATTTTTTATTACAAAGAAATTATCATGCGTTTTATGGTTGTATAATTAAGATACAAAAAATATGTTTCCTACATGAAAATAATATTTTAAGAAATATAGTTGTAAGATCAAATATCTTAATTTTAGTTATTTCTTGATCAAATATCAATTTAAATAATTAAATACATGTATAAATATTTTAATTTAAGATTGAGAATTGTTTTTATATATATAAAAAAAAACATCAAAAGCGCTTGCATATTTATTCTTTTATTGAAAAAGAAAAACCACCTTGCGGAGGAATGTAGGTACAAAATTAGTATTTTTATAAAGTAGGTATGCAGCACCCTGTTGAAGCTTTATTCTTACAATCGAAACTATAAAAATACTTATATATAAGTCAATTAAGGCCAACATTTAAAATCTAAAAAATAATAAAATAATATCAAAATTTATCAACTATTAAATTAGTTCTGTTGTTTTTCTTATGGAATACTTTGCTATTATCTTTAAGTATTTTACACAAAAAGTATTCATAAAAAATTTATTATTTATTTTAACAATTGGTACTAATATTTAAAAAGAATACTAATTAATATATATATATATATATATATTCTGAATTAATTATATATAATTCTCACCCAAAAGGTGTGAATCCTTTTATTGTTCCTCGTCGTATAAAAAATTCAGTATATTATTGTTCTAATTACATGCATGATGGGCTTAATGAACAGGGCATGCAGCTCTCCCTAGACTTGCAGAAATTCTTTTAAGATCTGTATGACAGAAGAAAATGAGGGCCTTTGACTAGGTTCTTTGCTTGTGCAACGTCGAATTAACTTGTGATGTAGACGGAGAAGTTTGATATGAAGTTCTGAATAGTGGGGTTTGATTTTTTTTATTTTACCTTTTTTTCTGGATTTTCAACGCATTTTCAGATTTTATATCGTGTTTCCTTTTTCATTTATGATTCTACCTTTTCTACCCTTTAAGATATATTTATGGTTTATTTAATAAATTATAAACATATTGAGAAGCTTCATGTATTAGAGATAATTATTCGATGTATGAAATGAAAACTCTTTTTAACAACAATTCTATCTTTATTGCTTGTTGTTTTCTTGTGTTTTGTTTTTCGTCCTGCGTCAACCTGCAAGCGATAACCTTACATTAACCAAATGAGCACTATTAAAACATTAATTTTATATTTTTATTTGTTCTTAAAACATCATTTAACTCCTCAACATCAAAATTAATAAAAGTATTCTCAGCAACGTAAAAATTTGAATTTTCTTCTAAGTTAATAAACGAAATACTTAATATCGATCAACCAATTCATTAAGTTAAAAGACATCATCTCTCGCTGTTACTTCATTGTTAACATCCTAGACAACTTGAAGACGACCCCTAAATTTGGTTTTAACAATTAATAATCAATCAACTCTAGAACGATTCTTTCTAAGGGAAAGAGTGTATGTGTAATAAACTTGTTGGTATTACTTAGCGAAAATAAAGACATCGTCAACATTGCAAAGTCTAGCCTTTGTATTAATTTCAACCAAACTATGATGGGGATCTACTTTGATTCATCTATCAATGCTATCATACCAATATCATTTGAATAAAAAGACTATATTCTTCTCGCTATGATATTGTAATTCAAGGACCTTTTCTAACTTCTCATAATGGTCAACTTCAAACTCATTAGAAATCCATCATTTAACACAAACCCCACTGTTATATGTTTCTCTACCATGATCATACTCTTCAGTATGAAGAACTTGTCCATTGATGAAATACTCATTATAACACTTCACTTTTCTTTAAAGACCCAAACATAGTAAATTCAAAATAACACTAGCATTCTTTTTTATTTGATAAACTTGATACAAGATTACAACCTTTAAAAGTTAATGAGAAATGTGTAATGAAATTAAGTATTCTGAGAGATAATAATAATTAAGCAGTCCTTACATGTGTTTTGAACCTCATGAAAAATTGTTTATCTTAGAATATATATATATATAAAAGAGATTCAGTTAGCTGTGAATTTTAGGATAGTAAAAATTGACAATATTATCTAGGAGAAACTATTCAATCTATCAGTTTATAATAACATAACAAAAAAATTGTTCGTAAATAATGCCAATTATTATATTTATGGTACAAAAGATCTCAATTTGTCGCAATTGAATAACATATAATTATGTGCATTTCTGGATTCAATTTCTATCAAATATCTTTTCCTCACAATATTTTTTTGGTACAAGTCATCCAATATGGAAAAATATTGACAAGTTTCAATTTAAAAGCACTTCCCCATCGTCATCATACTTTGAAACGTGGTTGATTCTTGTTCTCAAGTGAGACTTGAAATTATATGAGATAAATGTTAAGATCTTTTTAATAATATAAACTCCGCATATTGAAGCTTCAATATGGACCTTGTCTTTTACTTTTCTCTTTAAGTTTGGGCAAGTATTTACATAGAATTAAATTAATGTTTTGAATTTAAAAAAAAAACAAAAAGACAAGTGGATAAAGGATGTTATAAAAATAAAAATAAAAAAGTAAGTTGAATACAATTATAAATCTAAACCCACCACAATCTAATCTATAAACACATTTTCCATCACTACATAATTTCAAATAAAATGATCAATTCAAATTTTATAAAATCTCATCAAAACAATTTATAAACCCAAATTGATAACTTCTAAATCTAAATTGTTATAGTTAAAGAAGTTTCTTTAAAAGAACTTAATCTTGGTTAAAGTTTAATTTTCTAGGTTCATCCCATATCAATAACATCATAAAATTTATTAAATTCTTTTTAATGTGGAAGATCAACGAGAAAGGTATATTTTTTAAGATTGCTTTTTAAAAAAAAATTAATCTTGGTTGATTCCTAGAATACTCTTATCGATTCAAAAAGAAAAAAAGAAAAAGAAAAAAGAAGACGACGTGCCAAAAAGAAAGAATCTTAAACCGAAGAGGGCCTAGAATTGCATCTGGCCTGTTTTTCTAGTTGAGCTCTTTAAAGTTGAAGTATGGCCTCCAAAGACACATGATTGAATGTCCCAACGTTGTATTGGCACGCAGGTTTTTTGAGATGTAAGAAGGCTGCTCGTTTTGTCCACAGCGACAAGAATCTCCTAGTTGATTTGAAAAAACAAGTTCACATGCATGCCTGCCTGTGTTCAACGACAAATATAAAGACGAGAGTATCCAATGCTCTTGAATATCATCATCTTTCCTGAGGTCCCCTGTTCAGTGTAGCCCTCACAAATTGTTTAATGATCTTCTATATATCAAATGTTACTTTTCCATAAAAACTAAACAAAAACTTACAAAAGTATTGAATGACATTCTTTTATAAATATTATTACAACGACATGTTAGAGATTATTTTTTATATATAAATATTAAAATAATAATATATTAAATCGGTATGAATTGACCTATTAAATCTATAACTAGATCATAAATTATGATAACCCTATAGAAAGTAAGTTAAAATAAATTTTGACTTATTAAATCTGTAATCTAAGTCGTGAGATCAGATAGCCCCATAGAAAGCAAATAAAAAAAGTTATGAGTCCAATTCCTAATTAATTCAATGTTGAATAATGGAATTCAAAGAAAAAAATCAATTAAAAAAAAGACATTAAAAAACTTAAATTAGCATGTGCTAACCTATTAAACTCACTACCTGAGTTATGAGTCCGAGACAACTTCATAAAAAATAAATAAATTAATTAAAAAGCTTTATTTCCAGCAGATCCAATATTAAAAGTTGATAAAAAAACAAATTCATGAGATCAGGATAACTTCAAGAAAAGAAAATTGAAGAGAATTATAAAGTTCAATTCCTAGGTATCATAATATTGAAATATAAAATTAAAAAAATCTAAATTAAAAAAGATTGAATTGTTGGAGGGCGAAATTGAAAAAAATATTCAATTAAAAAATAAAAATAAGAACAAATCGACCCAACTCGGGTAAACTTGCCAAATCCGCAATCAAGTCTTGAGATCGGGATAAACCAATGGAAAGAAAAAAAAATATGAAGCCCAATTAAAAAAAATATTCAAGTTAGAAAAGAATTCAACAAACAGAGTTAACACGGGTTAACTTTCCAAACTTGTGACCCGATCTATGAGATTGAGATAAACTCATAAAAAGTAAATGAAAAAAATTTACAAAACCTAGTTTTTGACCAACCCAATATTTAATGATGAAATAAAAAAAACAATTAAAAAAGATAGCAAAAAGAAAAAATAACTCGAGTCAAATGGAGTTAACCTATTAAACTCGCGACCTGGATCATAAGATCGATATAAATTCATAAAAAGAAATAAAAAAAAGTTATGAAATTTCACTTTCAACACATCTAATGTTGAAACTTGAAATAGAAAAAAAAAACTAAATATATATGAATAGTATATAATCCAATAGAAAGAAAATTTTAAAAAAAATTATAAATCACAATTCTCAGAATAACTTAATAAAAACAATGAAAATAAATAAAAACTAAATAAATAAAAAAGAAAATTAGATTGTTGAAGAGTTAATTTAAAAAAAATAAAATATTAATGTAGTTTATAGTGTTTTATGAGTGTCACTAGAATGATTTAACCACTTCCTTTAATGTTTTGTTAATTGTTCATATGTGCTAACTCTATTTTCTCTTCTTCTTCAGATATTCAGTGGTTATGATGAGTGAACACAAATGAAGATCAAGAGACTAATTAGGATGGATTGAACTAAGATTTTAAGAATTTTTCTAAATGAAATATATTATTTAAGTTACGATGTATAACTTTAACTGGTTAGTTTAATGCTCAGGGGAGTTTGTTCTTTTTATGGGTTTTAATTCTTTAATACACCATGCTAATACAAGGAGTGTGTCCTTCAAATTTTCTGAAGATAAATTTTACCTATAATTGACATGCAAGCTTGTTCCAGGATATCCTTTATCATTTAATAAATAAATAAATAAATAAATAGTCATAACATATAATAAGGGTTTCTTTTCTTTTCTTTTCTTTTCTTTTAGGACAAGAAGGGGCTAACAGCCCAAAACACAAAAACTAAGCAGCACAAATTGTAGGGCCGGACTGATAGGACGAGCCCATCAGAAGCCCATGACTAGTACCATTACAGAAGTAGAGTTTTAAAAACTTGAATCCATGGTATTAACATTCAACTACCTCCTTATAATAGTTATTAAATCCGGTATAAAGTTGATCCAGCTACCAAGCTGGGTTTTGAGTTTTATAAGTCGACCTGAGTCAATTTGAATTAACCTAGAAAATTTTAAAAAAAATAAAGTTTTAATATTTTATATGAAAAAATTAAAAAAAGTTTATGTAAATATAGATTATACATATTGTAAATAATGAAGTTTAAAAGAATATTTTAAAAGTTTTTTTTATCTTACATTAAAAAGATATTATGTTAAGCTTTTAAGTTGAAGTATTTAAATCAAAAAAGTTTCTTATCTCACATTGGAAAAATATAGTTTTTTTCTTGTGAATATGGAGTATATATACTAATGCGTTTCAAATCTCACATTGAAAAATGTTAACTTTTTTCTTGTGAATATAGAGTATATATACTAACGTGTTTCAAATTCCACATTGAAAAAATATAACTTTTTTCTTGAGAACATAGAGTATATATACTAATAGGTTTCAAATCTCACATTGAAAAAATATAGTTTTTTTCTTGTGAATATTGAGTATATATACTATGGGTTTCAAATCCCACATTAAAAAGATATTATATTATCCTTTTAAGTTAAAATATTTAAATCAAAAGGTTTTTTTTATCCCACATTGAAAAAACATAATTTTTTATTGGGAATATAGAGTATATATACTAATATATTTCAAATCCCACATTAAAAAAAAAACCCGGGTATTGGTGGGGTCTTACCCAGGTCGCCCGGGTCGTCGCACTGACCGGTTTTTTTTGCCAAACCTGGACTGGTTTAGCCCCTAGATCGACCCACCAGGCCGGTCCGGGTTTAATAACACTGCCAGTGATAAAAAAACATGACTAGACATTTCAACTTGATAATTTGTTGACCCGAGATCATGTTTAAATCAAGTTTTATATCAAATTAGAAAAACTGACTTGTTCAAACTTGATTGATTAAATAATTTAACATGTGATATGATTAAAATTTAGGTAAGATTCGGTTTGATTTAATATTTTTTAAAGAGACGTTGTTTTAATCTTTTTTTTTTAAATCTTAAAAAGAAATTATTATGCTAGATTGACTTATCCTATTCATGACTTGGACACTTGAACTAAGATGGGTTTTATAGTTGTAACCATCATTCTCAATTGATTTCAAGTGGTAATTAATTTTAATCACTTTGGAAAATTCGTTGATTCAAATACTTAAAACAATAAAAAAAATCATAATAAAACTGAAAAAACAATAATTAAAAGAAGAATGATTAACAGCACTGCTATAAAATCAAGATTAGCTTGGTGAATTTATCCTGGATTTAAACTGATCTAGGTTATAAAATATTTCATTTAATTGATGTTTGGTGTAATGAGATGAAGTATTTCTTATAATTTTTTAATTAGACAATAGTTATCACTAGGATTGTTTAATTGATGCGTTTACAAAATTTCTTTTAATTTATAATCCAAATAACTAATAATTAAAAACAAATTCACTTGTTTTTTAAGTTTTGGAGAAATACATAACAATCATGCTACACGAGACACTTCGGTATGAAGAAAAGTATTTCTCCTCATCATCCCAAAAATTGAGGTATGGTGGGAGAAAAAGTATATGTAATCTGTCATTTATATATATATATATAACAGGATATTCTTGTCCTTTTATACTGATAAAAGGATAACCCTATCTACACTCAACTAAAAAGCATGCATGTATTTTCACACATTCTGTGATCCCAATTATTGTTAGACCAAAATGCCCTTATTGGTTTCGTGTAATATATATAATTTCATTCAACACTAATATTATGTGATTTTTTTTTTTACTTTATAATGATTAGGTGGATATTTAATTTCATGAAAATGTTAAGGAAATGTTTGGTCAACTCGTGAGAATAATAAAATTATTTATATATCTTTTCTGAAATACTAATTAATTAAACATGACGTTAAAAGTCTCAGTTTTTTTTCTTCACATTATCCTCTGCTCAATAATTGAGAGAATAATCAATCAAATTAATTTGGACGTTGGATGGAAATTAAGAAAAAAAGAAATCGGTCAATAAATAAATAGAACAATCTAGAGAGAAAAAATAAAAACCATCGCAACCGCCTCGCCCATATAACTG
>Ga0325410_1006207_pt1 | contig 13140 bp, 8 predicted proteins | sample PopdelMetagenome_16_FD_206182 | JGI IMG/M metagenome (GOLD analysis project Ga0325410, IMG submission 206182) | Populus deltoides microbial communities from Bellville, Georgia, United States - Xylem-PdIQD-R3 | ecosystem: Host-associated > Plants > Phyllosphere > Stem > Wood/Secondary xylem... | reverse complement strand
AAATCCTCACAGAATTGTAAAATTTTATTCAATAGTTTTACTTCGTGTTAGCCTTGAAAACCAAAAACATGCATGCATTTCACGAATACTTCCTCGTTTTTGCAATTGAACTATTGAAGCTTACAGAAATTTGTGTGAAAAGGACTGAGATCTATTGGGCATTCGATTTGCAGCCCATGCATAATGGCTAGACTTCAACACATGCATTTGTATGGGATCTAAATGCAAATCTTGCCAGACTTCCAAGATATGAACATGTGGAAGAAATTCAAGACAAATCTCCCACGATCGGGCAATCAAGAGAGTCTCTTCTGCTAGATAAATAAATAAATAAAAAAATACAACTGCACCAAGATTTTAAGTGTCTAGCCAGTTTCTTCTCGGAAAAAAGGAGAGGAGAACGAGGCCAGTTTAAGGAAGTTCCCAATCCACTTAAATCAATCGAAGACTGCGATAATGTGGTGAAAGCATTAGATGAACCTACGCAAGAGAGTTATTAGCTCTTCTTTTTTCCCTTATTATTGCAGAGAACAACTACATAATGTGATAAAAACAAGCAGCTAAATTGACTAACAATGGTTATCAAGCATTTGTATTCTCTAAAATACAATCTTTTTAATGCTTGAAGTGACTCCTTCCTGAGCTTACTTGAGCCATTGGCATATCTTAACGACATTTTAAGGATGGTAAACTACAACTGCCACACAGATGCAGTAAATTATTACCTCTGCAAAGACTTGTAAAGCACCACAGTCACATACTTGGCTAAGAACCTGTGCGTTGAACCAAGTGCCACCACAGCAGGCCCACTCTTTCCCTTCTGCATGTAGAGATGATTAAGCACGACATGTTGAGGTCTTGACAAAGGAGGCGGTATCTCCATGCAGGATGATGGCACATTGAGCAGTGTCATTTGTAAGTGCGGAGGAACCATTGGTGGCTCCTTCGCAAAATCCTCGTTACTAAGTTGCAAGTTGCTGTAGCTTGACTCTGGAGAATGAGGGGGTTCAAAACCAGATATACTTTCAAGGTCTTCTGGAACAAAGTCCTGACCAAAACATCAAATCGACAATACCAAAAGCTATCAGAAAATACCCATCACCAAGTAGCTATCTATATTTTCCTGCATACTCTTAGTAATGGAACTATGTTCATATGACACTTTACAAGAAGACCATGATAAGAGAGCTATGCTTTTTGAAGTTGATGATAAAATCAAATAGAAAAATTAATATGCATGTGTGACTTAGAAGGAAGCAATGCAAGAAAGATGGCAAGCACAACAACACAAAATTATTCTGAATAAGGATCGAACAAAAATCCTGATTTAAAATTTTATTACTAGATATCATCTCTTCAAGTAGTTTGTCTCTCTAAAAGGTTTACAACTCCCTAAATAAATTTTAAAACTTATATAAATCGATAAGGAAACTCAAAAATAAAGGAAAATTAATAAAAGTCCTAAACAAACTAGAAAAACATCATAAATAAATCTAGAAAAATAATAAAAGAATTTTAAACTAAATAGGAAAAAAAAATCTTAAACCAAGTTGAAAAATATAGCAAATCTCGAACAGTAACTTCTAGGCATGAGTGAACGACCTCAATTTCCGATTGCTATGAAATTTTAACTCTATATAAAACAAAACATCTAGAATCTCCTAGTAAAATTTTTGCTCGATTCAACGATCGATAAAAAATTATGCTTAATAACATAAAACTACACATTAGAAGAAAAAAAATATTATGCATCAATCTCTCTAGGTTGAAAAGAACTCGTCCTCAAGTTCAAATTGCTCTTGCCTTGATCTCATGGATATCCAGTCAAGAATCTCCAACCCTTTTTCTTTCTTTTTCAAGTATATAATAATTTCAGACATCAACTTCAATCTTGTCATGTTAAAATTTATAAAAGAATCAACAATTGACAAATTATTTCTCTTCCATTTGCTTCTAGAGTAATAAATTACAAACCTTAAACTTACTTCATGAATATGTGTTGTATCCATATAACCCTTGAATATATCTATCTTTATAATAACAATAAACTTGTAATAAAAAAGATCAACATGGTTTGAATCAATAATTTTCTTTCATTGAACACCTTTCATGTTTTCTTTGCACTCAACTTCTAACTTATCAACAAGGGCACCATCAATGACATCACTACCATTACAATTATTATTTATGATATCATCGTTAACATTATCATCATCAAAATAAATATCATAAATTGATGGAGAATATCAATTCATATTTATCTCACCATAAACGGGATCGCCAAAATGTTCACAATATTCATCCCAATCAAGAAGATGTCTCCTTCGCTCATGTTTCTGAAACGGGTTTTCAAAACTAGTCATGGATATGTGATCTCTCCTCTCACAATCCCCCGAACTCCTCGACTCCGTTAATTGACAGGTTAATTTAGCAATTTGTCTTCGCATGTTTTCTATCACCAATTCCTCAACACCTCTTTTCAATTCTATAATGTCTTTGCATGTCTTATTATATCACCAGCTCCTGAACCTTTCTCTCTCGAGGAAGAAACTCCTCTTCCCCACTCAACCTGAACACATTTTGTTGTGTAATCTCTTCCAACCATGGTTATTTAATAGCACACATCAAACAAAATAACTTGAGATTGTAGCACACAACAAACAATAACCTTGATCGTTGAGCTCTAATACCAGCACAAACAGAAGCAACACAAGAAAAACAACAGGCACAAGAACATAAAATTATACTAAATAGGGATCACACAGAAACTCTTATTCAAAATTTTATTACTAGATATTTTCTCTTCAAGTTGTTTGACTTTCTATGAGATTTACAACTCTTTAAATAAACTTAAAAACTTCCTTAAACAAACATGAAAATAAAGGAAAAGTAATAAAAGTCCTCAACAAACTAGGAAAAAACTTTCTATTTAATTTTTTTAAGAGAATAATAAAAGAGTTCTAAATGAAATAGAAAAAATAAATCATAAAACAACTACGAAAATATAGGAAATTTTGAATGGTAACTTATAGGCATTAATAGAAGACCTTTTCAATTTTTGATTGCCGTGAAATTTTAACCCTATATAAACCAACACCTCTAGAATCTACTAGCAAAATTTCAACCCGATTCAACACTGCTTAATAACATATAACTACGCATTAGAGAAAAATCTCTTGCGTAAATATATGCGTGCATGCATACAAGCATGTGTGTTAAAATCAACGCAGAACATGCTTAACCAAATCATAATGTTAGCAGGACAAAAAGAAAGAAAAAACACTTTAGCTTTGACTTATGTAAAGACTTTAAAAACAATTTTGTTTTTGTAAACAGCTGTTCAAGCAATCACCACTGCACATGCTGGCTTCTTTCTTTTACTTAATCATGCATCTCCAAAGAAAGGAAGCCACGATTCAGAATATTCATATTCTACTTCCAAGACACAAAAACAAAAGGAAGCACACAAACGACGTCAAAAAGAGATAGTGGGATAAGCAGTATTAAATTTCGTTTCATCCTAGAAGACAGAGAGATATCACAAATCAGAATTGTGAGACAGAAGGTCCTAAGTTTAAGAATTCCATACTCTTGCCATTATGCAAAAGCAAATATGCTGTTTAGGTATATCTATCCTAGTAAAATATTACAAACACAACATACACTGTTTTGAAGAACAGATCATAAACCTACATGTAGGCACGAACAGCAATCACATATACCACCTTTTATGAGAATAAACTTATTCCTTTCTTCAGTGAAGGAGAACTGAAACTACGAGTATAATCTGTACTACTACAATTTTGGCAAGCTCCAAATTTTGTTTAAGTTTTAACTAAATACTATCCTTATTTTTCTGTCATTTATGAAGCTCTCAAAAATAGGCACAAATAAAACTGACTTTATGGAGGCAGCAACACAGGAAGATAACCCAAAATTAAGTTAAAGATAGTTTCACCTTATGCATTCATGATAACACTAAGAGAACTGAAAGTAGGCAAGTGTTGCAATGACACTATACCACCCAATTATTAGAATAAACTGCTTCGTTTCTTCAGTGAAAGAAAACTGAAACTAAGAATATAATCTGTATAGATACAATTTTGGCAAGCTCTAAATGTTGTTTAACTTTTGAAGGAAGAAAATTAGCTAAATACTATCCTATTTGTTGATCATTTATGATGCACCCAAAAATAGACAGGAATAAAATGACTGTACAGCTGCGACATTGCAGGAACATAACGCAAAATTATGCTAAAGATAGTTTCACCTTGTGCATTCACAATGACACCAAGATATGCTGGAAGCACATAAAAAGCACGAGGTCAAAAAAGGGTGGCAATATTAAGTAAGGTATCTAATGTTTGAAACACAACCCACAAACTATTGGAAACCTAATTATATTTTATTTGTTTTATTCTCGGTTTTGATCTTCATGCAGATTTACTAGCTTAAATGACTACAGGATTACATTTAAATCAATCTTATCCTAAAGAAATAGAGTGGAAGCAAGTCTGCTTCATGTGAATATGTCAAGGGGAATCTTCATATAAACCTTTCACTCGAGTCTCAGAAATGGTTGCACACTCATAAATATGTTAGTTTGAGACCCATAAATTCATATACATACTTTACCTGCATGCTTTTATACTTCTATCCCAAGCAAACAAATAAACCAAAAAATGTAGCAGCTCTAACGATGGGGATAAATATCTGAAGTCAAATTCTTTCTTCTTACATTTTAAGTGGTAGATACAACATTTTTGGACCTTTAATTGCAGATGGTATCACTGTCTTAGTGAAAAAGAAAATTTTGACTTTTTGAGACCAACTCTGCACTAATTATCAGATAAGAAAAGGAAAAAAGGAGCGAAGGTGTCCATACAGATACAGTTGATTAATTAGAAAGGAAAATTTTTACCAGCATCCCCTTAATTTATTGGAATTATTAAGAAATTATGCTGCAATACCAATGGGACGGGATGAAAGGATTACCTGCAAATCCAAAGTATTGTAAGCATTGCCAGAATCATCTTTGGCCCAGGGCAAGTCAGGGGCATACCTCCATTGTCCATCAACAATAAACCTGTATTGATAAACACCTGATGGCAGAACTTTCATTATAGTGTAGTCTTTTCCTGATCTTTGCAAAGGCATTCTGATCAACAATGTAAATGGGAATATTAGACAGTCAGAAAGTGGATCCTGAAGTTGTTATAAAACAGATGGGGAAAATCTAAAGCATTGAATTTCAACCTTGTTTTCCAGTCATCCCATGATCCCTCAACAGCTACTTCCTTGCCACCATAAGTCCATGTAATCATTGTTGGAATTCCTTGCTCATTACACATTTCTTCATACCCTAAAGAATTTTGCATCCATGAGTGACTTGGAACTTGAATCTCATCAGGTCTTTGCAACGGAACCACCGGGACCTGACAAAGAAAAACATGCAATGAAAAGGTATCAAATAGGGTGTAGATGGAAGCACACACCAGAATAGAAAAAAAGAAAAAAGAAAAAAAAGCACATGACTCAGCTTAATGAAAATATTTTCTAGGACATGAAGCGAAGCATGTTACATGAACATAGCACAAAATATTAAAATGACTTCCAAGCAATGAATATCACCAGATCCAACAAAGTTCAGTTCATAACAAACTTGATCTTGTCAGATTGAAACTAACAGTTCGCTCCCTATTTACATCAAAACAAAAGACATACTTTGTTCCGCATTGACAGCACAAGCTACTTGCCACCAAATTAGAACCCACTAACATGTCCACTCCCAAGTAGAATCTCATAGGAAAGAACCCGATGGCTAATGCTATACACATCTTTTAACACAGTTCGCTCCCTATTTACATCAAAACAAAAGACATACTTTGTTCAGCATTGACAGAACAAGCTACTTGCCACCAAATTAGAACCCACTAACATGTCCACTCCCAAGTAGAATCTCATAGGAAAGAACCCGATGGCTAATGCTATACACATCTTTTAACACATTCAAAGTAGGTAAAGCAATTCCCTCTCCGCTGATTCCCACACAAATACAGCCAAGTCAAGACTTTCTAAGCAAATATCAAATTCTCCAGCATCTAAAAGAATCCCACAACAAAGATAATGTGATACCAATCCAGTATCATCTAAAAAATCTTCAAAAACTACCAAAACCGATCAAACTCTCAAAAAATTTGCATCCTTCGAAGCCAGAATCACATTCCAAAACACACCAATTCTACACAATTTAGTTGACTCCTTCATAAAACCTTCGAGAGAATAACAAACAACAGCAACCGAAAACAGAAACAGAAAGGCCGTAAAAAACAAACCTGAGGAGTGAACATAAGAGGTGAGTGAGTAGCTCTTGGGCTATGCGGAGGTGAGTGACCCATCATTTCAGGAGGAGGTGCAGGATATGTAACATGGGACTCATCTGATGCAACCATAACCTCCCTGCTGTTATGGCTTTCTCCTTCACCACCACAACCACTTGATGGACTGATTGCTCCTTCTTCTTCTCTTCCATTCACATTCCCCATTTATTAATAACTTCAACTCACTTACAAATTAATGATCTTTATTAATGTTTTAGCTGTTGTTTATTACAGATTGGATTGTATAAAAATTGAAACTTCATTAAAACCCACCAACTATATACATGAATTAAATTAAGAACAATCCAAAAAGAAGCAATTTTGGGATAGACCCAGATGCCAAAATTGAATAAAGTTTATAACTTTGTTATTTTTGTGTCAAGTAACTAAGGAGTATGCTTTTTTGGGGGGAAAAAGGGGAGGAAGGAAGGAAGGGAAATTTTGGAAAAGATAAAAGGAGAGTGATCTCCAGTGAGTTGGAAAAATGGGTTGAAGTAAAAGGAGGGAGTGGTGGTGGTGGTGGAAGGAAGAGGTGGAAATGGTGGTGGTGGTGGGGCAAATGGGTGATGTGAATGTATCGAATCTAATGTTGTTGTTTTTCTTGAGTGTGTATGCGATGATGGGCACGTCATTATTTGACAAAGTCTTTTTCCTTTAAATTATTGCTCTCTTTATTTTCTTTAAATAGAATTTACTATTTTTTTTTGAGAGATTTTTGGAAGTTGATATAAGATTCTTTTTTTGGGGTAAATTATGAAGTAATTATGTTCCCATGTATAAAACTTATACTAGCTCGGCAAATTAATCCAAAATATAGTTAATATAGGATTTAATCCAGTTTAGATTGAAGAAAAAATTTAAAAAAAAATGATATAATTCAATTCAGTTAAAAATTTGGATTAATTCAATATTATTTAATTTTTTTTAATTTTAAATAATATTGTTTTGATCATTTAAGAAAAATTAAGTTAATCATCTTCATCCTTAACTTAAATCTGATCATGAATCAATGAATTTTAAAATTATAGTTATTCCATGTTGAGATTTATAGAGAGAAGGGAAGAGAATCAAGAGATGGGATTTTTTGAAAAACACCTAATTTACTAGTTAAATTTCGAGTACTTAAACTAAATTATTTTCCATCTAATTTTAGATAAAGTGTTGATATCTACACTTATTTATCATAATAATTCTTCTTTTTTTTTCCTTTTTTTTTATATTTAACTTTAGATGATGGCATGGATAATAAATCAACTCCCTACGTTAGTCCAGCCAGTCATAAAAAAGGTAGGAATTTTTTTTTCATGACAACGTATTTAAATGTAAATTAAATAAAATTTTAAAGATACATAATCAAATTGATACAGCTAGAAATGAAAGTAAAGTTGGAATTTTATTCAATTGTAAAATAAAAAACAGTAAAATTTTCATAATTTTTTTAGTTCTAATATAAACAATCTATTTTAAATTGGATTCATGAATTATTATTAAATTTGGATTAGCGTAATAAATCGATTAAAAATTATAATTGATCTAAATTTTATAAAAAAATTATAAGAAAAATTAGATTAAAAATCATGAATGACTTGCGATTTAGGAAAACATGGAAAAAATTCATTGGGTTTTTTTTATAAAAAAAATAATTGTTTTAATTTTATTTTTAAATTGAAATTAAATTATTTAACTCGTAACCCTGCCCTGGACAACATCTATCCTTGTTCGAGGTTTAATAACAAATGGATTCAAGAGATGGGCTTAGTTTCGATCCATGAAAACGGAAATATTACCCGTAAAACCATTGAAAAGCAGCAGAAACCAATATATTAGCACAACGACATCGTTTGCTTCACACCCATTTAGCACTCTCTCCATCCACATCGTACAAGGACCGCCCATGAGACCGAGCTTAAAATTGACAAGACTCTACCTCTCATTCAACAGGGAGACTTCACTGCGGCAATAAATCAAACACCTGAACGAGACTATTCTTTTAACTCGAAAGTCAATACCCACAGACACAAAATCTCGTGAGTAAGCAGTTGATAGCTTTTTCTGTCAGAATTTGTTGCTTTGACGTTAGTGTTTTTAAACATTAGATTTGAAAAAAGAAAAGGGCCTGGAAAGCGTGTGAATTAATATATGTAGGAATCATGTTTGCATGAGATTGGTTCTTGTGTTACTTTCCACTGTGGTTTCCTTGTCAATTTTGAATGTGATATCATGCATTTAACTATGAATAATGTCTTTTTTTCTGAAAGCTGTAAACTTTGAATGATTTGACAGATTTGCTCTTGAGGGTCTTTTCCTGTTCAGGTCTTAGCCACAATGCCAAGGTAGACTTCCCTTTTGTAAAAATTGTGTGTTTTATAGATACTTGATTTCTTTAATCTGGCTAGTAGTGCAAGATGATGAATTATGAGAAGCAAGCAGTAAAAAATTTTTAAAAAATTCTGGGGTTTCTTTTGAATTGTGGATGCTTGTATTTGTTTGTACATGCAGGCCTTAGTGCTTTCTTTTCACTCTAGAAATGTTCCGGTTTACATTTTATTGATTAAAATTAGCTCCTGCTAGCCAGGACGCTACCTGCAATTCTGGTTTGTTGATGTAATGCTTCCCTATTGGTTATACAAGTGTGTTCTTGAATTTTGATTATGGTTCAGCTGTCAATCATGCATATGTGCTGTCTTGGCACTGCTTTTACGTGATTTGATTTACACATTCTGATTTGAGTGACTTATGTTGATTTCCAGCTTGTCTAAAAATGCAAAGCGTGAGAAACTCCATCTTGAGCCACATGGGGCTGAGGGATTCTGCAGAACAATTGCTGTTTGCTCAGAGGGGAAATGTGTTCAAGCAACTTCGTTGGCAGATGTGTACATCAGCAGGAAACAGCCCTGATCAAATCATGGATCGAGTCATTGGACTGGTTAAGAAGTTTGATAAAATCGATGCCAATAAGGTAACTAATTGACGGCTCCCTTGTAATTTTCTTTGTTTTTTTCTGTTTCCTGTCCATTTTATGATTCTTTTCAAATGGACGTCTGACCTTTACTCTTCATTTGATTAAATTTACATGTACTATTAACCTGATTGTTAGGTGACACTTTATGTCAAAACAAAGAGGCTTTTTACTTAATTTCAGCAAACAATCACTTTGTCCGTTGCACATAGGTCAAAAGAGTAATGTTGATTTCATTTGACCTCTGAAAAAGGTTACTGCAGCAGCTGATTTCCAAAAAGATTTGTCCCTGGACAGTTTAGACAGGGTTGAGCTCGTCATGGCTTTTGAGGAAGAATTTTCCTTTGAAATCCCCGAGGAGAAAGCAGATAAACTTACCTGTTGCGCTGATGTTGCGAAATATATAGTTTCTGGAGGTGAACAGAAAATTGTAAATCCTGAGTAGTAGTCAATTTTAGGATTTCCCAAAGGTGAAAGGGTGCTCTTGGACAATTGTCTTGTCTGTTCTTCATGCTTGTTCATTTTTGTGAATCAATAAATACATATAATGGTTTCCAAACCGTTTATATCATACTTTTTCATCGCAGCTTGGGAAAATTTCTGTTATACAATCTTGTTTCTACAATTACAAACACTGCAAGCTTGCAATATTAAAAGATATCATTATTTATCTACATGCTATATAGTTGCCACTCATGTATTTTACGACTGGTAGAAAGGAATTGAACCTTGTTACTCAATGCTGTGACTAAAGCGCCATCTAAGTGAGCCTTGTTCTTGTATTCCAGTCTTATAAACCTGTTATCTAGTACGCAATCTGCTTATCGTTGCTTCCTCTCTGGGTGCATGCTTGTAAAGGTTTAGATGTTACTTGAAGAAATTTGATCTCCCCGGCACTGTAATTACGGATGCCATTCCTAACTGATGATAATTCCAGTGCCTTCTGTTTCCTGGCATGAGCTGGTCTGCATACCGAGTTCTGTGGCAATCTTAGAACCTTAACTGAACATGTTCTTTCCAGGTTCGGAATTCCATGGAGGTGGGAAGGTAGATCAATTAGGAAATCTCCATATTCATCTGTCGACATGGCTTGTGAAGAAGTTGTTTTGCTCCACTTCCCACCAGTGTGGCATTCCACATATACCAAAGCACCTTCAAGAATTTCAACATAATTTTAAGAATTCATGTTCTACCTTTCAAATTTTGTGAGTATCAAAAATAAATCTCTTCTCAATCAGGATTGAATTATTTACGTGAAATGATCTTGCACTTCATTCAAATGGAATTTTATTTATTTATTCCTAAATTGTCAAAATAAATTCTGAAATGCATTTTCAATCACAATTTATGGTGAGATGTTGCTGTTTATGTGGGCTTCTCCATCTCTCTTCAAGAGCATCTTCCTCGTCAATGTTTAATTAAAATGATTAGCACATCCTAATCACTTGGGCCTTGACTGTGGTGACAGCAAGTAGTGTGTGTTTTAATCCAGGGCTTCTATCTACTCTTATCCAAAGCAGTGCGTAAAATATGGGTGGTTTGGATCATAGTAGTCAAGGTCGGTGGATCTTAGCTTTGTTTCCAGGCATTAATTTATTAAACTTGTGGGGTTAATCGGGTTAAATTACATTAAGCTCGGGTTAAAAGATAAATTAATTAAATTTTGGATTGATCATGATGGTTGGATTTAATAACTATAGAAGACATAAAACTATATATATATATATATATATATATATATAAATGTAAAGGTGTGATTAATTAATTTGTATCAAAGGCAAATTAAATTCCAAACTGAAGGCTTCAAAGAAGAACAATTTTCTATCTTACACGAAAAGTAAAGATTTGGAAGTGCCTAAGGAGGCACAATTAAGCCAGAATTTTTTTCAAATTTTAGCATTCAATTTTTTTCTATATATGGGCTAGAGATTAAATAAGCCAGAAATCATGTTAAATTTGTAGTTTCACCCTTGTTCTGAAGGCTTATAGGGAGTGAAAATAAATAGAAAGAAGATCTGTATTTTGATATTAATGTGTCTTCGTATATTGCTTCATTTTGCAGTTGCCATGATGAGTACTCTTCACCTATATATATAACCCATGATCACACACTCCCTAGTTGTAGCTTCATGCTTAATTAATTTTTCCTTTGATGACAAGTTTGGCTGAAAACTATGTTATTTCTACCCATGATAGGTTGAACGCTAGCTAGTGACCTCTCAAACAATTAAAGATCATTATTCAAAAACTAAGTACGTACAAGATTAACAAGAAACCCTAATACAGTACCAAACCTTATGCAAAACTAGCTAAGAGTGAAGGCTAAGATCATAAGCCTAGATAAGATACTACTTGTACACAAGTAATTACAAGGAAAGAAAGGTCCAAAAATTGTAGGGGGAGGGTTAATTAACAGCTCCAAAATTGTTGAGGGTGTAACTCGACGAAGCATGGAAATTAATTTCCACGAGAGGAAAGCTGAAAAGAAATGGATAACATGGGCTAAAGAAGTGAAGAGTTATCACATCAATATGTTCATGACCAGTTTCTATAATGATCTGTGTTCAAACTTGAAAAGAAACACTTAATGCATGTAATCAGGATATTAAACAAGATCAGTTATCACAATATCAATATGTAATTAATGAGGAACATGAAAAAAACAACCTGATACTGGCCATGCATGGAGTTGAGTTCCACCATTCAAGCAAGCCTCACAAAGAATCGTGCCTGTGACTAGCACGGTTGATAGCTTTTCCTCCCCATAACCAGCCAATTGCACCAACTCTTCTCTATTTGAGAACTCTTGCAATGGGTTCTCTGCTTTGGCCATTGATGCTTGAAAGGTGATGATGAAGATGATGAAGATGGTGGGAATGAAGTTGGTGATCATCGTAAGAATATTGTTGCAGCCGCTAAAGTAGCTCATCCTCTTTGTGTTTGTTGCAAGATTTTCTACTTGTTTTCATAAGATGTGGCATGGAGAAACAATTATAAAGGGAGGATCCTCTTTTGGTTTTATAAGGGGCTTTTGTGTTCATTCCCCCTTGGATTTTTTTCTTATTACAATTTTGCCCTTCAGGAGTTGACTTGGATGGTCAACCAATTTCTCTACTCAATAATATCCATGAATCAAATTCCTTTCTATATGGCCCATATAATTGAGAATAACATTGAGATATATATACTATAATGATGATGAGACAAGGTATTTTTTTAAATCATTAGAAGAATTATCTTAAACTTAGTTTTCATATATCAAAATTAATTAAAAACCTGTTTATTTGTGATTTTTTTTCAAGTTGTGATTCAAATTAACAGCAATATCTCGATTCCTAATATATAAGTATAATAATATTTTTTTATTTTCAAATTAATTAATTAAAATAACTAAGAGATTATTAGTTATGATAATGATTATATTTCATAATTCACTTGATGGTCAAATTATCCGGTGAATAATTTTCATATAGATTTCATTCCTTTATATATATATATATCATGCCTTGGTTGGTTAACTAATTGAATTGAAGAAGTTGAACGTTGACACTTGACCGTCAAAGAAAAGGAGAAGAAAACAAGCTTGAAGATGAAATGAAATGGAAGGGCAAGTGGGTCATACGTACCAGCAAGCATGCATGGCTTCACCAATTGTACAATGGCAGAAGTTGGAAGTTGGAAGGGACGTTGAATGGAGGTTGGTTGCCTACTCTTGTCATCGACGTATTCTCTTTTATAGCTAGGTTAAAGCTTAATTAATTATCTTTTATAGCAAGGTTAAAGATTAATTAATTAATTAAT
>Ga0325410_1006205_pt1 | contig 13141 bp, 16 predicted proteins | sample PopdelMetagenome_16_FD_206182 | JGI IMG/M metagenome (GOLD analysis project Ga0325410, IMG submission 206182) | Populus deltoides microbial communities from Bellville, Georgia, United States - Xylem-PdIQD-R3 | ecosystem: Host-associated > Plants > Phyllosphere > Stem > Wood/Secondary xylem... | reverse complement strand
TTTTTTTTTAGTTTAATGCTCCGGATTCCATAAAAACTCCAAAATTAAACATGATTAGAACAGAACTAGAATGATTTTCTAGCAATCACTGCACACCTCAATCCACAAACATGCAAGTATATAATCACTAGTTGAACTTTGAATTGATAAGCTCTTTATCGTGATAAGGTTACTGTGTCTATAAATTTCAATTAGCTAAAGAGAGAACCAAGCATGGCAGAAAAATTGTCTTCGTTTCTAATACCATCTTCGCAGTGAAGATTGATTCTCCCCCGAACGACTGAAGTAGAAGAGTTGATGTGTTTTGTGCTTCACCGTTTCCCATGCCCTTCCTGTGTAAACCATTCATGGGGGTGTGTATCTGGGTTTTCAACATCCATTTTTTTCAAATAGCTGATTGATGCTTGCAATGCACAACTGTTGACTGATAGATGTAGCAGCATATAGATTATAACGTTTCCCTGCTTGTTGATTTTGACAAATATTCTTTGCAGAACCCTAGTTTTTTACAAAGAAAAAAGCATGTCCACTTAATTTATGTGGCAAAGCTTACCTGGTTGAAGTGCGAAAAGACTGCCTTTCAAATCCTCTGTTCGTCGATCGCAGTACTCCAATAATTAACGGTCTATAAATGCAAGTAAACATACTGCGATTTGCTTTTTATTACATATAAAACTCCATTATTGAGATACACAGAAGCAAAAAGCAACAACCAACGAGATACAAGATCAACATCTCACTATACAATAAACAAGATAGATTAATATACAATAAACAAAATAGATTAAGAATCTATTTGAGAACGTGGTTACGGTTATTTTTTTAAAGTGTTTTTTTATTTAAAAATATATTAAAATAATATATTTTTTTTATTTTTTAAAAATTATTTTTAATATTAGCTTATCAAAATGATCTAAAAACACCAAAAAATTAAAATAATATTTGATGTTGTTTATTTAAAATAATATTTTTTTATTTAAAATGTTGTTTGAAAATTATGGTTGAGATAATATTTTATAATTTTTTTTAGATTAATTTTTCTCATGTTTTTAAATAGTTGATGCATTAGTGTTAAAAATAAAAAAAAACTATTTTAATGTATTTTCAAACAAAAAAACACTTTAAAAAATAATCTCTACTATTACAATACTAAACACTACCTAGACCACAAGATGCCCTCTTAAATTTTTTTCCAATGAATTTAGTAAATTGAATTTTGAAATTCAAGTACGTACCCTCTAAAATATTTCAAATATAAAAAAATTATTTAAATGGTTTTCAATTAATAACTATTAAACGACTTTATCAATATGACTAAGTTTGATCAAATCAAGTTTTATTTTGAACCAAAAAAATATTATCCTAGTTAAACTTGGTAGATATGAGGGGTTGACCCCAACAAAACCATCCATGTCAATGCTATGAAATCTTTTATTTTTTTTAAAAAAAAAACATAAATTTTTTTTGATAAAAAAAAAATTGATTCCAGATGATATATTACAAATTGATTTAATAACCACCCAGGTTCATTTTCGGGTCAGATTATGGACCGAGCCTCGCAACGTTCCTAACAACCTCTAGGGCTCAAGACTTAGGAGAGACAATTCCTGGATCCATAAGCACGAGCAAGGTTGCCTAATGGGCTTCATTAATGAGACCTCGTAAATTACTATTTGATATCGCAGAGAGATGGGCCCAGCCCAATACATTTTATTCGTTTGTTCACAGATTGGTGCGGAGTACATGCTCATAGTCGTGGACCTCAGCTACCCCTTTTTTGTTTGGTACGCACACTTCCTTGTGTATTTTCTGCCTTGGAATACAGCTTTTGTCCTTTTTCTTTCATGTTTTACTAAATAAATAAGTAAATAAATAAATAAAACTCTCTCTGTTGCTCTCTTTCATAAAAAAAAAAAATGTCGCAATTTTTATTTTTTTAACCATTAAATTTATCTTTTTTTTTAATGCTGTCTCTGGTGCAAAGAATTTTTATGGTTTGACTTTGGAGCATTTATTTGTCAATGAATTCTCTAATATTTCATCAATTAAAAAAATAAATTTATTAAATCGATCCATATTTTCCAGAGATATAAGTCTTTTATCTTTGCTATATTAAAATGAGAGTCGATGTATATATTAAGTGTTAAAATAATGACGATCATCATTCACTATTATGTCAATATATCAATATATATGTGAATATAATAAATAATATATTAATTTATAGATTATAATACTAATAAAATTATTAATCTACTATATATTGACATTGTAGCATCATAATTACACAACACCGTGAATATGTTAATAAAAAAACCTACTCATTCTTAGATTAAAAAAAATAAAGAAAAAGAATATTGTTATATTTTTTTAGGAAAAGATGAAGTTGATTTAATGGTTAAAGTAGATGCTTTATTTTGAAATAAGATATTAAAATAATTAATAGGTATCATCTAATTCTAACAAAAATAATTTGTTTTTTATAAGTATTTATTTTAATATATAAAAATTAAAATATTCCAAGTTTTTTTTTCTTGGGACAGGCCACCAAAAACGCCACCTGGACGTCATCTCTTACAGGCAAAATAATTTTCCATCCCTCTTCAAACACCCTTCCTTCCCTGTCATTAATTCAACTCTCCTCATCTCTTTATTTATTTATTTTTTTATGAAAATTCAAAAAGAAATAAAAATAAAAAGCAGTAAAATACTAAAATCTATATCCCTGTAAGCAGGCACTGGCTGATTCATACAGATCTGCACATCCTTCGCCTCTAAAAATTATCTTTTGTTTCTCCTTGGTTCTCTCACGGACAGTCTTTACTCCCTAGCCACCAAAATCACAAGTCCATTTAAGGTCAGCTTCTCTTCTCTTCTCTTCTCTTCTCTTCCCTCTATTTTTCTTTACTATTATAATCTATCTATCTATTTCTTTCCCCTTTCATTTTTTTATCTGCTTGGTTTGCTTCCTGATTCTTTGCACCCTTTAATCCCTTAATTTTTACCATCCAATCACCTTGTACGTTTATGGTTCTTGATTCCTATGCCCTCTTTATTATAGATCTGTTTCTTGAGAGTATTTCCTGGTTTCTTGATTGTTAGATCTTGTGCTGTTTTGGGTTTGATTTGGTTGCTTAAACGAAGCTTATTTTCTTCATTTTGGGTTCCTGAGATTTGGGAAGTTAAAGGGCTTTGTGGGTCTTGGATTCTTTTTGTGTGCCTTTATCATCTGGGTTCCCTTCAAATTTGTTAAGGTTTTTATTTTTATATAGTTCGGGCTCCTAAAAATTGAGAAAGTGAACGGTTTTGTTTGCATTGGATGGTTTTTATGTTTCTTGCGTACATTTTGTCATCTGGGTTCTTTCAAATCTGGTTTAAATATTTTTCTGAACATAAATTTGGTGAATAGCAATTTTATTTTTGCTGTAGTAATTAAGAAGATTCATGCGTTTTTTTCTCCTTTCTTTTTTTGTGGGTGTTATGCTTTGATTTGATTGGAAATTGGATATTGTACCACCTCACCAGATTTTAATTCGTGAAATTGAATGAGTATTGGTCAAATTGAAGCATGGTCATGCTTTTATAGTTAAAATGAAGCATGGTCATGTTTTTCGAGTAGCACTTGGATTTTTAATATGCATGCATACATACATAGATATGGGTAGTGTTATTTGTTGTGTTTTCTGTTTTCTTATGAGGTTTTTTTGGCTGGTTTAATTTGTTTTATATTTTCAAATTGGCAGGATTGTGAAGATTAAATTGGATGGAGGGAGTTGGGGCTGAGGGTGCCTCTGCGGCATCACCTGTTGCGCAATGGGGAAATGATGTTTGGAGGATGTATCAGTATTATCTTGATAAGAGCACGCCACATACGGTCCATAGGTGGATTGGGACTTTTGTTGTAATGGCTATCTACTGTTTGCGAGTTTATTATGTTCAAGGATTTTACATAATTGCCTATGGGCTTGGAATATACATACTGAACTTGCTAATTGGGTTTTTATCACCTCTGGTTGATCCTGAAATTGATCCTTCAGATGGTCCTTTGCTGCCAACAAAGGGTTCTGATGAATTCAAGCCATTCATTCGCCGACTTCCTGAGTTCAAATTCTGGTAATGAAAGTAATTTTTCCACTTGTGGCAATTAGTCTTGTAATTACCCCCATGCTGTTTGTATGTGTATCAACTCAGTTATCCTGTTGTGTAATTGCTTTCATTGTTCTTTATAACCTGATAAATGATTCCTGGTAATCTTCCGAGACTTCAATCATGAATGATCCACCCTTGAGTACCTTTTGGCTATATATAGCCCTTCAATTGGTGGTTCTCATAGTTCTTGCAGATTCAGGATTGCTTTAAAAGAATAGGTGGTTGGAAAGCTAAATAGTTTTAGTAGTGTGTTTGATTAAGATTAGATGTTTCTACTATTCCATGCTTTCTCTTAACTATATAGGGCTGCTTTTGGGTATAGGATAAGTAAACAAACCAAACACATATCTATAATAAACAATACAAGAAAAAGAAATGGGTTCTCCTGCCATCGAGAAGGGGCGGGATAAGGAACAGGGGATTAAGGAAATCATCTTTGATACATTTATGCACGCCAGTAATCCTGTTGTTTCTGTCATTATATCCAGGTACTCCTTCACGAAAGCATTCGTCATCGCATTTGTTATGACCTTCTTTTCCATGTTTGATGTTCCTGTCTTTTGGCCTATATTACTCTGTTACTGGATTGTTCTTTTTGTCCTTACAATGAGGCGCCAAATTGCACATATGATCAAATTCAAATATATTCCATTCAACGTTGGAAAGCAGGTGAGTTTCAAGTGCTTTACACCACTAATAACCGTGGCAACTGTAACATTTTTTCTTGTAGTAGGACTGCCATTATGTGAGATAACATTCTAGTTTCTTTGATCTTTAACAGAAGTATGGTGGCAAGAAGTCTTCTGCAAGTAGCAGTGGCTCCCGTGGGGACTAAAGCCTGGATGATTGGTAGGCGCCTAGAAAAGGACCAGATGGAAGTTAAAATTTAGACATGAAGATTCATGACAATTGATTTGTTTTTTTTTGAGGGACATGCCTTTATGTTGTGATGGACTAATATGCACTTGCAAACAGAAAGTTCAATTGTGCCTTGACATTTTATGATGGCAGAGTGCTGATGTTGCAGAAGTTAAACTTTGTTGTTTATATACCAATTAAGAAGATTCATTTACGTTTCTGAGAATGAATATTGTCTTATGTATATACTGCTTGATGCAGTGGTATTTGTTCCCTCGCTGGTAGTCATGGAAAGTGGCAATTATAGCCACAAGTGTATGCGTCTTCAATACTGGAAGTTATCACAGAAAGACAGTAGTGGATGGTTCTCTTGCAAGTTAACTTTCAGTTTAAACTTAGTGCTTGTTCTTCAATTTGTTCTGGCTCCAGTGCTTGTTCTTTGGTACTCAAATAATGGTGAAACTGATATGTTTCTTCTGTACTTGTTTTGGTGTGTAAATGGGTTTGGTAAATTCGCTTATGTTGAATTGTTGATTACCACAACTTATATCAATTTTCGTTTAGCAATGTTATCCGGAGTTAAATCACCTAGTAACTAAGTAGAGGAATTATCCAAGTTGTAGATGTGGAAAACTGGTCTGCAAGGCAAGATCCTTCAATTTTTGCAAAAAGATTGAATTCAGTTTTTCATGCAAGGATTGGGATATGTTGCCCCCTCTCCTGCCGCCTCTTTCTAACTCGGTCCATGCCCATGCACTTAGGAGTCTGTTGCCTACCTGTGAACCCCTCCACCCTCGAGCTCTTTATCATGGTGAGGATTGAGGCCAGGGTGCCAGCTCTATGTTCATTGGTTCGACTTGCCAACATTTTGGTCTCTGCCATTGAAGCTAAACTCCGGACCATAAGTCATAACTATCAGGCCAGGCCCACAGCCAGTTTTTTTTTTAAAAAATGAAACCTGCTTTCTTATGAAATAATAATAATACAAAAAAAAAAAAAACAGAAATCCTCCTTAAGCCTCCAGGTTTAAAGGATTTTATTAGGTGAGCCAGCCCCACAGCCAGCTTAGTTGACCCAATTTATAAGAACTAAGTAGTCAGGGAGCTCATGATCTTTGGTAGTTTGTTTGATTGTGTAAATTACCTTCTGAACACTTCCCCAACACCATAGGGCGGATCCATCTCAGATATACCTGTGCATGAAAATAACCTTGTTGTATCTGCTATCACATATCCAAGTACTCCTTCACAAAGTAATTATTATATATATATAAAAGTTGGGTGGCCGGATCAGATTGCATATATCTCGACTAATCTCACGAACTCTAGAGTTAATAACTATATAAACCTACAAAATAATTATTCTTCATAACATTCATGATGTCCTGAAGTTAACCACTGCAAATCTGGAAAGTAATTATTCTTTGTAACATTCATGATGACTATTTTTCCATGTTCGGTGTTCCTGTCGTTTGGTCCATATTGCTCTGTTCCTGGATTCTTCTTTTTATCGTCACCATGGGGTGCCAAATCAGATACCTGATCAGATACATGGCGTATCCTATTCAACGTTGGAAAGCAAGCAGGTAAGCTTCAAGTACTTCACCTGGAACAGCTTATCCAGTAGTAGGATTGCTGGTGTATAATACCAAAAAAAGTGACACTAGTTCATCTTATCTTCTGATGGTGTCATGGAAAACTGGCAAGCTTGTTCTATATTTGTGCTGGGTAATTTACTGGGCCAAGCCCAACCTAATGAAATCTCATTCCTTAACAATCTAAACTATGGGCTTTGGGTCCAGTGGGTCTATTACATTATATAATAGTTCTATAATTCTATTAACTGCACCCCTTCTTCTTTATTCTTAAAATTTCGAAACCCTAGCTAAACCCCCCCCCCTCCTCCTGGAACACCTAACCCTACCAGCAACCATCAGAAGGAAAAAAAAAAATTCTCTCTATTTTTTTCAAAATATCCAAGACCCGTAAATCACAATGGGAAAAGTAAAGGGAAAGCATCGTTTGGATAAATTTTACAAACTAGCCAAAGAACACGGCTATCGATCGCGTGCGTCGTGGAAACTAATTCAACTAGACACCAAGTTCAAGTTCCTCCAATCCTCACGCGCCGTGCTTGACCTTTGTGCTGCACCCGGCGGGTGGATGCAGGTGGCAGTGCAGCGCGTGCCTGTAGGAAGTCTTGTTTTAGGCATTGATTTAGTTAAAATCGCGCCTTTACGAGGGGCTGTCTCGATAGAGCAGGATATAACCAAGCCTGAGTGTAGAGCTAAGATTAAGAAAATCATGGGAGAACATGGAGTTGGAGCTTTTGATTTGGTTTTACATGATGGGTCACCTAATATTGGTGGTGCTTGGTCTCAAGAAGCCATGGCTCAAAATTCTCTGGTTATCGATTCTGTTAGATTGGCTACTCAGTTCTTGGCTCCTAAAGGAACTTTTGTTACTAAAGTAAGATTTATTTTCTTGGGTTTTGTTGAACTAGAAATTATGTTTGATTGCTGATAAAATTAGAGGGTAAATGGGGTTTTTTTGATTGCAATTTATTTAGTTTTTGATGTTGTGTTTTATTGAATTTAGCAATTATGTTTATTGTTATTCAAATTGGATGGAAAAGTAGAGAACTTTATTTGTGAGGTTCATTTGATTGCTTTTGTTGGAAATGAGTAATTAGCTAAAATGACACATGGGAAATTGACTAAGATTTTTTTTTTCTTTGGGGTGAATTTGGTTGTTGAGAAAATTGGAGGAGAAAAGGAGGAATTTTCTGCTGTTGTGTTTGGTTGGTCTTGTTATAAATGAATAACCATACATAACATAAAATAAAGCTTATCGAGTTTAATGTCTATTCATTTTTATCTCAATTTACTGTGTCCGGATGCTAAATGCTTATTTGTTGTGTTGTTTTAGGTTTTCAGGTCCCAAGATTATAGTTCTGTCATCTATTGTCTTAATCAGGTGAGTTTTGAATCTCTTTTGAAAATCCTTGTTATGTCTCAGTGATTAGTTGGTGTAAGTGATTGTGGTATCTGTTTTGTTGTTCTCTAGTTATTTGAGAAGGTCGAGGTGGATAAACCAGCAGCAAGTCGTTCAGCATCTGCTGAAATATTTGTTTTGGGTTTAAGGTTCAAGGCCCCTGCTAAGATTGATCCTCGTCTTCTTGACATAAAGCATTTATTTCAGGGATCTGACGAACCCCAACGGAAGGTAATCATCTGCTATACATGAAGAATGACTTTGCTGTTTTTTCCCCTCTTTGCAACAATCCCACTTTTCTGCTGTACTTTGATTGTTGTTTTGTTTTATTGTGATGTAGGTGGTGGATGTCCTTAGAGGAACAAAGCAGAAGCGGCATCGTGATGGGTATGTTTTCTCATTAGTTTGTGAATTTCTTCATACAGCCAGATGAATGATAATATGCCAGTTTTTGTTACTCCATGTATCCACTCAGGATAAGGCATAAATTCTTCATTTTTATTAAACTCATAAGTTTAGGAATTTTAATGAAGATGAAATGCTCTGGTTGGTGCAAATGAAGATGCAATATTTAGTGCACATGAATATCTGTTGGTGGTTGTTCAAAACAAACAATATGTATTGTTATAGCTCTATGTAATGATATGGTTAAAATCAAACTACAGGTATGAAGATGGAGAGTCCATTGTCAGAAAAGTTTCCTCAGCAGCTGATTTCATTTGGTCTGACAGCCCTCTTGAGATCCTTGGTTCCGTTACTTCAATAGCCTTTGATGATGAGGTTTCTTTACCCTTGCGTGATCATGATTTAACCACAGAAGAGGTAATCTTTTCTGTTATTTTTTTCGCCATCATACCTTGTATTCTCTTCTGTTTTTTAACTACTAAACAAACTATCCATCTGACCAGGTTAAACATCTTTGTGATGATCTGCGTGTTTTGGGAAAACAAGACTTCAAGCATCTATTGAAGTAAGATTTGTGTGCTGTCTCCCTCCTTGCCCTCTATTTTTTTTATGTTTCAACTCTTTAAAATTATTTCAGGTGATCTGTGAAGTTCCAGCATCTGGAAGTAATAGAGATGAATTTTCCGCACACCCTATTCTTTTCCTTGAAAAATGTTCCAGAATACACCTGTGTATTCATTATCAGTAGTTGTCTTTAGAATGGGAGAAAATGTTTTACCTAAATATGTTAGGAGCGGGTTTGGGTCTGAAAAAAATCTTATTAGTGTTCTGATGCCATTTATCAGAAATGAAAATATGTTAAGCTTGTGCGGATGCATGCAAAGGAATGTAATTGATGTATAATAAACAACTCTTTTGCATGTTCTGGAATTGTACTTTCTTCATTGTGCCTTATTATTAATATACAGTAGATAAAATGTTGTTACATCTTTTCTATCATGTAGGTGGCGGATGCAAATAAGAAAGGCCCTGTCTTCGTCTCAGAAAGCTAGTCCTTCTATTGGAAAAGGTGGTGAAGATGAAAAAGAGGAGGATGAAGATGATAGGTTGCTCAATGAAATGGAGGACCTGACAAATGCTATGGAGCGGAAGAAGAAACGAGAAAAGAAACTTCTTGCAAAAAGACGAGCCAAGGTTGATTTTTGATTGTGCATGCTCTTCCAGTTATTGATATCTATTACTGTAGCTCATGTGTTGCTGCTTCTATATTTGAAAATATCAGGATAAAGTACGGAAGGCAACCGGTGGAATGCAAATCGATGCAACGGCAGATGGTTACACTGATCTTGAATTGTTCTCTCTTTCTTCCATCAAGGTTCACTTTCATGCTTTCTTTTTAACTTTCTTTATATTTTTTTCTGTCTTTGTTAGTATTGTAAGTTAAATCAGATGTCTGATTTGCATCAAAATATTGCATTAAGCCAAAGCAATTATTGATGGTTCTTTTCACCATCCTCCTAAATTTCCTTCCGGGCGAGGAAGCTTTCTTCAGAATCCCAGATATTATGGCAATCTGTGCATATAAGTAAAAAGTTGGTGCCTTTTATCTTGGATGCAGAGTTTGGTTATATGCTTTGGATTCTTTAAATATGAATCTGCGCTAACTGAAGTGGCAGCATTCGGTCATAAAAAGTGGTTCATTGAACTGGATATGGACAATCCCAGTAAAGATTTCTCCAGACAATTGCAAAACCATGTTGTTTTTTTTTTTTTTTAAAAAAAACAAACTACATCATTTTGAAATGCTGAATACTTGCTTGGGACTACTAACCTACATTTTAGCTGAAACCAACTTCTTGTTAACTACATCACAATCTCAAACACAGTCACACAGTCATAGTCTGAAATCTCTTTCACTCTTTTCCTTCAGGGAAAGAAAGATTTAGTAGCTGTTGATGCTGCTGACTATGATCATGAGAATGGTGGCTTAAGGGATGGTGGAAATGAAGAAACTGATGAGGAAAACCAGGAGCATTCACCCAGTGATGTAGATTCTGATGAGGAACGCAGAAGGTAGTTCCTAAATATTTGCATTATTACTGATATAATTTTGAAGAATGCAACCTCTAAAATCATTCTGAAATTCAATGTTGTGTTTTGATGTTAGATTTGATGAACAAATGGAAGAGATCCTTGATCAGGCTTATGAAAGGTTTGTGACCAAAAGGGAAGGAAGTACCAAGCAGCGGAAACGTGCAAAGCAAGCCTATGCTGAACAACTTTTGGAGGTATAAAGCTCTTGTATTTTGTTCTACTTCTAAGTTGCAATGAGACATTAATTAATTTAATTTCCCCGCGTCTTCAGATAACGACTCTAAAGGATTAACTGTTCCTCAGTAGAATGTGTCCTACATTTTGTGCATTGATGTTCTCTTGTATTCTTTGAGTGGGTTATTTTGGTTGTGCATTCGATGTTTAACCCCACATTCCTTGCCATCCATTGTTTCTTAGTAAAACACGTCCTGCATTTTGTGCATTCTTGTTCTCCTATATTGTTTGGGTGGGTTATTTTGGCTGTGAATTTGGTGTTTAATGCCACATTCCTTGCTGTTGCAAAGCGTACTCATTCTTTTGGCTGTGCAGGGTGATGGTGACAATGATATTGTTCATTCAGATTATGATTCAGATAAAGAAACGGCTGATCATGAAGCAAATCCTCTGATGGTACCATTCAATGATGGGGAAGTGCCAACTGAAGAAGAGATTGCAAGGAAGTGGTTTGATCAGGATATCTTTGCCAAAGCTGCAGAGGATGGAGACTTGGAAACTGCAGAGGCCAGAAACTTGGAGAAGTATGAAAGTGAAGATGAAATGCTGGTAGATGGACAGGAGAAAGAAATTGCGACTCCAAAAAAGTCTGCAAAGAATGCTGCAGGGTCTGATCGTACTCAACCCCCATCTTCTACGGCAGAAAATGATTTTGAGATAGTCCCTGCTCCAGCTACAGATTCTAGTGATGATTCATCATCAGATGAATCTGAGGATGATGATGTTGACTCAAAGGCTGAGATATTGGCTTGTGCTAAGAAGATGCTTAGAAAAAAGCGAAGGGAGCAGATGCTTGATGATTCCTACAACAAGTATATGTTTGATGATGAGGGCCTGCCTGGCTGGTTTGTGGAGGAAGAGAAGAGACACCGCCAGCCAATTAAGCCGGTTACCAAAGAGGAGATTGCTGCTATGCGAGCACAATTCAAAGAAATAAATGCTCGGCCTGCTAAGAAAGTGGCTGAAGCCAAGGCTCGAAAGAAGAGGGTAGCTGCGAGGAAGCTTGAGAAGGTGCGCAAGAAGGCAAATGATATATCAAAGCAGACGGAGATCTCTGATCACTCAAAGGGCAGGTTAATTGAGCAACTATACAAAAAGGCTGCACCAAAAAGGCCTAAGAAGGAATATGTGGTTGCAAAGAAAGGAGTTACAGTCAAGGTTGGCAAGGGGAAAGTCCTCGTTGATCGGCGGATGAAAAAGGATGCGCGTGGTATGGGAAAGCCAGGAAAAGGCGGTTTGAAGAAGGGTAAGAATGCAAAGGGCCAGAGAGGTAAAGGGCCTGCAAAGACTTCAGCTAAGGGAAATAAGGGAAAGAAAGGAAAAAAGATGGGCATGCATGAATAAAGGTTTGCATCTGAACATCTGAAAAGATGAAGTTGTTGCTTCGAAATCCAGCCTTCTTGCACACAATTATTCTGTGAGCTTTTTTTTTTCCTCCTGGTTTCTTATGATATTTAAACAATGGAACAGTCGAAGACTTGACGCCTGTCGAGGCTTATAAATTTTGCTGTAATGTTTATGAGAGTTGTCAGAATCTTTTGTGCAGCATTGCCAAAGTTAATGATCATGTTGCTTTGTTTCTTTATTTATTTATTTTTGATATAACCCGTTTCAAGGTCGGGGAAGATTATCATTTGTCTTCTAAGAAAGGCCACAGTAAAATGAAAATGCACTCCTACCTTGGTAATCTTGAAAAATATGCATTCCTAATAGACGTTTGCTGGTTATCAAGAACACAATTTTGCCTTTCTAACGAAGATCGCTAAGGCTGCAAATTTCAGTCTTGTAACATCTGCTAAAACAGCAAAAACAAGACAACCGTCACCATCGCTACTCTAGGACACTGAAATTTGGGCAGGCAACCACAGTATTTTATTTGTCAGGACGAAGTAGTTTAATGCAGCTATGTTTGGATCTGCTTCCATTGATTGAAGTGTTTGCAGAAATTTAATACTTTCGCTCAAAATTAATGCCATTCTGTATGGCATGTAACATAATACATATATAGACCAATAATATAATTAGTGCAAGGATTGCAGCCATTTATTTTCTTCCACGCCATATATAGACCAATATGGCATCTTCACTATTATTTGTCAAGGTAAATGCTGCTTAATGTAGGAGACTCAGACAAACTGATCAAGGTATTCATCCACGGTAGTGTATTTGACATCAGGGTAAAGCTCAGAAGCCTCTACACCAAATGATGGTTCAATCTTGAAGTTGGTGTGATCTCCCTTCACAAAGACACAGTGAAAAAGTGCTAATTCCACACTGTCTGGAAATGGAGCTTCTGCAAAACCAGAAAGAACGAACAGAATCAATGTCAAACTTGATAAACTTGTCTTGGTTACAATTTTAAACTTCTCAAACAAAGAAAAATACTGTTAAAACATTGTTTAGATCAA
>Ga0325410_1006201_pt1 | contig 13144 bp, 2 predicted proteins | sample PopdelMetagenome_16_FD_206182 | JGI IMG/M metagenome (GOLD analysis project Ga0325410, IMG submission 206182) | Populus deltoides microbial communities from Bellville, Georgia, United States - Xylem-PdIQD-R3 | ecosystem: Host-associated > Plants > Phyllosphere > Stem > Wood/Secondary xylem... | reverse complement strand
TTCACTTTCCAGGCTTACATGTGTGGGAGCCTTTTCACACGTGTGTTCCCTCTCCTTTTGGTCATTTTTCTTTGATAATTTCATCAATTTTCCACTTTTACCTTTATGGTTTGAAGCTTTTCAATATAACTCCAAGTTTCTACTCTCCCTCTAATCATTAAATTGCATACTTTTAAAATTTTACTTTTGATTTTTTTAGGTTTCCAATTGTTTTTGCAACATTTTATTTGAGAGGAATAAATAGAGAAAGTACGAATAAAATAAAATAAAATAAAAATATGAATGAGTTAAGGGCTGTTTTGGCATGTCTTTGTTTCCCCCTTTTTTTTTCTTTTTTTTTTTTTGGCTTTCAGTAAATGAAAACTGATAATAAGTTTTGAAAACTTTTAAAATAAAAAAAAATAATTTTCTAAACTTGTTTTTACATAATTAATCTATAATTTAGAACTTAGATTGGGATACAAATGAGATCAAGTCCTATATTATTAAGAATTATACTAAATAAAACTACTTACGTAGTTTAGTGGTAAAAATTTAAAATTAAAGAGTTTTTTTTATGTGATTTCAGGTTTAAATTTTATAATTATTAATATAATAATTACTGAAAATTTACATGTTATTTAAAAATTAAAAAATTTAAAAGTTGAGATGTTGAGAAATTTGAAATTATAAAAATATAATAAAAACTTTGATAAATCTACGTGGAAAAAAATATAATTTACTCTAAGACCAGTTGAATCCAGCTAAGTTGAATTATCATGCTAACACCGCAAAGGTTTTTCAGGTGAGCCCACGAGTTTGTAATATTGACAAGTGGAAATTAACAGGGTTTTGGGGGGTCAAATGGGCCGGCTTCTAACAAGGAAGTGGGCCAGTCTAGCGGCGGGTCCCACTCGGGAGGATCGTCCGAGAAAAGGATGCAATAATCCCCGAAGGAGAAAAATAAAGGAGATAGTAAAAAGGCTGTGGTTGGTTTGCTTGCACTTCACCTTTAATTAATTAATTAATGTGTATACATACATACATACATACGTACGTACATACATACGTACAGACAGAGTCTCTCCAACCACCACACACGCTTCAAGAGGTATCTGCGTGGATTGTGGAGGTTCTGACACGTATAAAGTTATCATATAAGCTTGGTAGCCCCGTTTTAATCTAGTTGAAGGGTTCATTCGTGACAAATTCAATTTGGTAAGGATATCCATGAAATCCAATAAAACTTTTGGATTTATAGAGCTTGGAAGCTAAGTAATAAAGTTTTTAGAGCGGATAGTTAGTTTGTATTCCTAGTTATCAGAGGGTGTGCGGTAGTTTGATAATAATTATATTTTAAATGTTATTTGAAAATTTATTAAAATAATATATTTTTTATTTTTTAAAAATTATTTTTTATAGTAGTATATCAAAACCATATAAAAACCTATAAAAATAATTTTTAACAAGAAAAATTTAAATATTTATAAAACATCATTTTAAACGCAAATAACACCAAATTGTGCTAAATAGTTTGGTTTTAATATATTTTTTTGGTTTTTATGGGTTTTTTTGGGACATTTGGTGTTTTGTGTCCGATCAAGTTGTAAAATTTTGATATTTTAGAAATATTTAGGATTGTGTTAATGATTGCTTTTTAAAATATTTTTCGTTTAAAAATATATCAAAATAATATATTTTTATTTTTAAAAAATTATTTTTGACATAGCATATCAAAATGATATAAAAATATTAATTTGAAATAAAAATAAAAATAAAAATAAATTTTTTTCAATTTTCTTAAAAATATTTTTGTAATTGCAATTGACAAGTATGAGCAGTGGAGCACCCCCACAATCATTCATTGGTTCCTCAGCCACTCTCTTTCGTGGAGATCCATGTTGAAATGTTTGGATAAATTGTGGTGTTGACCTCACGAAAGTGGCAAGCAACTATCGATGCTACCATGTTTTCGCAGATCTTGGGGGGTTGCCCTACCGACACACCATTCTATTAATTATCAAAGAAAGTGACGGTTTCTTAAATTCAAGAGTGAATTCACTGCAATTTGTAATTGTAATCATCACGAGACTATTGAATTCTCTACTCCAGATTCATTATTACTGTCCTTTATCTTTTTTTTAGTTTAATATACTATCCGTGTTAATTTGCACGTACCTTAACAAATCTCACGGACCCTGAAATTAATAATTATGTTAACTTCCAGTAATCATCATATGAGCAACCACAGAACTCGAACCTGAGACCACAGAGAAAACAAACCTCTTGGTCTCAAGCTCTTATCATTGGGCCACCACCTATATGGTTTATATTATTGTTAGACATGACCAATTAAGTTTGTTTAAGAATGTGGTTATAATTTAAAAAAAATAAATTTTTATTTATAAATATATTAAAATAATATATATATTTTTATTTTTAATATTAACACCTCAAAAATACTAAAAAATATTAAATTAAATTCAAGAAAAAAATTAAAAAAATTAATTTTTTTTAAAAACACTTTTAAAATGCAAAAACAAACAAGAATTTAATTTGTAAAAGATAAGACCATATCCGAATCATGAGCAGTATAGCTCAAGCAAATTCATGGTAAAAATTATATTCACGATTAAAATTGTAATTATATTAATGATTGAGATTTTAAATATTTTTTATTTAAAAATATATTAAAGTAATATTTTTAATTTTTTAAAATTATTTTTAACATTAGTATATTAAAATAATATAAAAATAAAAAAATTAAATTTTAAAAAAATATAATTTTAACTGTGTTCACAAACACAACTTTAAAAATCAAGTGCGAGTCCAGGTATGGTTTATTTATAAATCGTAGAATAATTGCATGCAAATTAGGTTTGCTTTTTATTGAGAGTGGTAAAAACGAAACCGCTATTTGGGAACCAGATTTTTTAGTATTTTACGTTAGAGGGCAGGTGGATACGATGAGATGAAAAAGTTACTCTTGCATGTAAAGTCATTAGTTTGCAATTTTTATGTCGGAGGCTAATAATTAACCTTTTAATTTTGAAGGGTATTTTATATATATATATATATATATATATATATATATATATATATATATATATATATTATATCTTTTTTTAAAATCATTTAAATTTCAAGGAGACCTTTTGAATTTTGATTCACTGCAATCCACACCAGCCCCTTTAAGTTTAATTTTAGTATATAAAACACAACAAGATAACAAAACAAGACAACAAAACAAGACATAGTAAAAATAATTTATAAACCGGATTTTAATAATTTATAAAGGTATTGAAAATTGAATAAAGCAAAAAATATATTGAAAATAATTAAATAAATAAATTGCATAGTTGTTCGTAGTAACTATATATATATATATATATATATATATAACCCTATTTTTATTGTTACAAGAAATTAGGTTACATAATTAACCTCTTAAACATGTGCTTATATAAAAAGCTATATGTTTCCTTTACCACAATGCGTGAATGAAAACAAGCGTTTAAAAAGGAAAAAGAGAAATTAAAATGTATTGAAAATTAAAGAAAGCAAGCAAATAAAACTTGTGAAACAAAGTAAAATTAAAAGTTACTGAAACATAAAGAAAGCTAGTAAATAAATCTTGTAAACGAACGGGAAGTTAAAAGGTATTAGAAAGTAAAGAAAGAAAGTAAAGGTTGAAAATATATTAAATAAATAAAATTGAATATATAATGTTGATCATAATTTAGAGTAGCTATATGACTATTTATATTGTTAATTATAAAATATTAGAGTCCCATAAAAATTTAATTTTAAGTTGAGATAGATATTAACCTGATAAAATTAAATTAAAAAAATAGAGATATTTAGACCTCAAACCTTAAAAAAAAAAAAATATATACGTTTCTTCTACCACAACACGTGAATGAAAAAAGGTGTTTAAAAAACTATATAATAAGTGAGTTGATGGTAAAAACCTGAGATTAAAGGGTTTGCTTCCAATGTGGTCTCAGGTTTCGAGTCCTGTGGTTGCTAATATGATAGCTACTGGAGGCTTATATGGTCGTTAACTTCAGAGTCCATGAGATTAGTCAAGGTGCATATAAATTGACCCTAACACTCACATTAATAAAAAAAATAAGTATTTAAAAAGAAGAAAGGGAAATTAAAAGGTGTTTAAAATCAAAGAAAGCTAGCAAATAAAACTTAAGAGAAACATAAATTAAAAGATACTAAAAATGAAGAAAGCTGAAAACATTATTAAAATATAATTGAATAAATAAAATTGCATATGTGAGGTTGATATTTATTTATAAAATAAGTAAGATTTTATTTATATTATCACAAGATATTAAATTCCTATATAACCTCTTAAACCTAATCGACTGGTGATATTATATAAAACGTTTATATATATGTTGAATTCTAATATAAACTATAATCTAAATAAAACATTGCTTCTTTTTGGATAAATACATAAGTTTATTGTCTTTCTTACATGCTTTGATCGTGAATTTTTGTATGACAGTGACAATTACTGCTTTTATTTAGTTTACACATTAATGATTATTTTTTATATGTATATAGCGTACAAATGAGATATAATAATAGATAGTTTTTATGTTGTACCACTTCAAAATTATACTAAAGATTAACATATACTAAAAGTTTTTGGTATTTTATTTTAGGAATGAATAGTGAAATGTCAAGATTTTTTTTATTTTTTTTAATTTCAAATTTAATTTTTTTTATTTCATCCTTCAATATTACGTTTATTGAATATTAGATTTTATAATTTGTTTTAATTTTTTTCTATAGATTTATCTCATTCTTATTACTCGAGTCATTTTTTTATCTTTTATTTATTTATTTTTTTAATTTCATTCTTTTTATATTAGGTTGATTGAGAATTGAGTTTCATAATTGTTTTTTTAATTTGCTTTCCATGGGATTATCATGGTCTCATGACTTAGATCACGAGTTTTGCAGGTCAACTAGGTTCACTCAGGTTTTTTTTAATTGATTTTTTTAAAATTTCATCTTTTAACATTGGGTTGATTGAGAATTGAACTTTATAATTTTTTTATTTGTTTTTTATGAATTTATCTCAATTTCCTGACTTGAATTTAGCAGATTAACCTGAGTTGACTTAGGTCATTATGTTTGTACTTTTTTTACTTTTTTCTTCAATTTAACACTTCAAAATTAGGTTGATTGAGAATTAAGATTCATAATATTTTTATTTATTTATTTTCTATGGGGTTATCACGGTCTAATGACTTGAGTCACAGGTTGACTGATTGACTCGAGGTGTTTTTGTTATGTTTTAGTTGATTTTTTTTTCAATTTCATTCTTCAATATTGGTTTTACTAGGAATTAAACTTCATAATTTATTCTGGTTTAAACTCTATGAGGATATCTTGGTATTCTGATTTAGATCACAAGTTTGGTTGATTAAGTCGAGTGGTTTGATTTTTTTTAATTTTATCCTTTAATATTGGGTTGATTGAGAATTGATCTATATAATTTGTTTTAATTTTCTTTGTATGGAGTTATCTTCGTCTCATGACATAGGTTTGACATGTTAAATTAGGTTGACTTGATTCATTATTTTAGTTGAATTTTGTTTTTAATTTAATCATTCAACATTGAGTTGATTGAGAATTAAGTTTAATATTTTTTTTATTTGTTTTCTATAGGATTATCAGAGTCTTATGATTCAGGTAATGAATTTGGCTAGTTAACCTGATTTGATCTAATATGTTGTCATTTCAATATTTTTTCTTAAAATATCATCTTAATTTATTCTTGAGTCGAACTACATTTTTATTTATTGTTTGACTTGTCTTTAGATTTGTCAAGTTAACTAAGTCATCTCATGTTAATATCTATGTAGTTAAAAAAACAATTCTTCTAAAAAAATATATTAATAACATTTAAATATTTTTTTAACATCTAAACAAAATTGATATATATATATATATATATTTATTATAACTTTCCCTCCTAATCTTACTTTCAACATTCAAATTTATTAATTTAATGACCCTTTACATTATAAATTACAACAAAAACCCTTATAATTAACTTTCTAATATATAATTAACAATAGCTTGGACAATGATCTGCGGAAGTACTGACATTGGTAAATTGTTCGGCTGTCATCGGTTCAGACTTCAGACTATATGACAGAGGTTAAATTGTTTTTTAATGAGTCACTTTTGACTCTGGTTTCGGGTGGTTGCAACTTGCAACTTGCACAACGTGTCTAAAATCCTAACGTGACCAAGTGTATGACAGGCCTTCTGCAATTTGAAAACACAACGGGTGGGTGAGTATGCTCTTTGACAAATCATATGCATACTCAAAATTTAATATCTTCATTACCTACCTCATTGGACCCTCGACCCCATCAAACTTGGATATTTTTTAATATATATATATATATATATATATATATATATATATATTAACCAAACATATTCAAGTGCTTTAATATTTTCCAGATTACACGAATCAAAATTCATTTAACTGCTCAAAACCTGGTTCGAAACACTGATTTTATTATGATCAGTTCATTTCATATAATTCTAGCTAGATCATTTTTATACGCTAAATCTCGTGTTGGATTAGTTTTTTTAACATAAAAAATTATCCGAGGTTAATAATGTATTTTTTTTAAAAAATAAATTAATCATGAACTTAAAATATAATATATCAATGAATGATATCTTTTATAAATATCGATAAGGTGACATATTGGATTATATTTAAAAAATATATATTGAGAAAATGATATATATTTTAATAAATATAATGTTAGATGTTGAAATAGAGGGGAAAAGAAACTAATTTGGACATAATTTGAGCTTTTATAAAGTTATGGATTTATCTGTTCCAGCCTGCACACATTCCTTGGTAGCACAGCTGGGGCTGTCATTTGTCTAGATTTGGGCGCTCTTCTTGAACATGTTATTTTCCGAACACATCTTAATCAAAGCCCATACAGAATTACCTTCTATACTGATTCTATGTGGAGCTTCACAATGACACAGTGAAGGGAGGGTTTTTTTCAGCTCTTTTTTTTTTTCCTTTTTTTTTCTCCATTTTTTATTTTAATATATATCTTTTAATTTTATCATCAAATATTTTTAATATTTTTAACTTTTTTTTAATAGCAGTCAACATTATCTTTAAACTGACCAAGTCGTCTAAATCATTTCATGATAATTTTTACATTGTTTAATTTCAAATTTGATCTAGACAAGAAGATTAAGATTTTTTATAATGTAATTTCATCCTTAATTTTTTTTAGGTATTGCTTGGGTTGCATTTAGATTGGCCAAGTTGACGAGGTCACGTGGAGACAACTCCTATAAGGTTTAATTTTAAACTCGAGTTAAGCAATGAGACAGATTGAGAGGTTTTAAGGTTGAAGTTTCTTTTTTTCCAATTCAGTCCTCCTTTTTTCTTTTAATTTAATCTTTTTTTTCTCAATTTCATCCTCCGAATTTTTTTTATATAGTCATCTAAGTTGTTTTTGGACCTACTAAGTCGACTGAATCACATCAAGGCAACTTCTACATGGTTTTATTTTAAACTGGAGTTAGGCTGAATTTTTTTTGTCAATTTCATCCTTAATTTTTTATTTTTACAAATTGACTGGGTTGCTTTTGGATTAGTCAAGTCGACTGAGTCTTCTTAAAATAACTTTCATACGGTTTAATTTTAAATTGAGCTAGGTAAGAAACTGGATCAAGAGGTATTAATGTTATGCTTCTTCTTTTTCTTCTTCTTTTTTTTTTCAATTCAACCCCTTTTTTTCTTTCAATTTTGTCATTTTTTTTTCTTAACTTCATCCTTAAACTTTTTTTTAAAACAATTCTCTAAGTTGCCTTTAAATTGACTAAGTTAATTGGACCAAGCCAGGAGAATTTTCCCATGATTTATTTTTAAACCCAAGGTAAGCAAGGACTCTAGTTAAGATGTTTTTTTTTATGTTAATTTCATTATTTTTTTCTCAATTTCATAAGAACTTTTTTCACAAGTTTTTTCTTGGACCGATTAAGTTGAATGGTTCACGTTGGAGCAATTCCTATATAGTTTAATTTTAAATCCAGGTTGGGTAAGGAGTCGGATCAAGAGGTTTCAAGGTTTCTCTGTTGGATCTAATTTAATAACAATATCAAATATTTCTTTACAACCTAAATACCTTTTGTTTTATTTTTTTTAAAAATGACATCTCACCCGCAGTATAAGACATACAAGCTAGTTTGCAATAAAAGAGGCATATATTCATAGACTCACAAGTAAAGGAGAAAAAGAGGTAATAGACGAGAAAGTAGAAATAAAAAAGGCTTTCCATATAAAAAAGGAAAGAAAGGCAAGTCCTTATACTAAGCATTTGGGTCAAAAATTGATAATGCAAATGTTATGCAATTCACTAGATTATTGACCTACGATATGTTGTGTGTTGGGTTAAATTTTTCTTAAACATAAAAAAATATTTAGATATTGCTAATATTTTTTTATTGAAAAAAAATTAAACCATGCGAGAGTTAACTTGATGTGATTTGGTTCACTTTACAGATTTAAAAACAACCTGGATGACTCGTAAAAATATAGTTTGACTAAAAAAATATCTCATGATGACATCTTTTTTTAATATTATGATAAAAACATATTGGATTGACATGGGTCAACCTGGGTTCACATGTCAAATCCATGACCCGAGTTATGAGACTTAGATAATCTTATAAAAAACAGATTAAAATAAATTATAAAGCCTAAGTCTCAATCAATCCAATGTTGAAGGATGAAATTGAAAAAGAATCAATTAAAAAAATGACATAAAATAACAACTTAATTTAACATATTAAACCCATAACCCAAGTCATAAGACTAAGATAATTCCAAAGAAATCAAATCTAAACAAATAACAAAGTCCAATTATCAATTGATCCAATGTTGAAAAATAAAATTAAAAAAATAAATCAATTAAAAAAACATAAAAAATAACATGAGTCAATTCGCAAAACATATAACCCAGGTCATGAGACCAAAATAATCTCATAGAAAGAAAATAAAAAAATGACTTGACTTAACATATCAAATACACAATTCTGGTCATGAGACTAAGATAACCCAATAAAGAACAAATTAAAATAAATTATAAAGCTTAGTTCCCAATTAACTCTGTTAGGCCCAATGTTGAATGATGAAATTTGTAAAAATAAAATAAAAAAATGACAAAAAAATAAGCAAAGTTAACTCAGGTTAACTCGTTAAGTACTATTCTTAAGTCATGATACCGAGATAACCTAGTAAAAGCAAACCAAAATAAATCATGAAGTCTAATTCCCAATCAAACACAATATTAATTGATGAAATTGGAAAAAATAAAGTCAATTAAAAAAAAGAGTCAACTCGGTTAACCCGCAAAACCCGTGACCTAAGTCTTAAGACAAGGACAAACCAATAAAAAAATAAATTCAATGTTGAAGGACCCGTGATCCAGGTCTCGAGACTGAGATAACCTCTTAGAAAAAAAATAAAAAAACAACTCAATTTAACCGGGGTTAAAATACCAAAACTTGTTAACTTGATCATCAAACCAAAATATTTGCAAAGTAAGCAAATCAAAGAGTTTATGAAACTAAATTCTCAACCAACCCAATATTTAATGATAAAATAGGAAAAAAAATCAATTAAAAAAGGATACAAAAACAACTCGAGTCAACTTGGGTTAACCCGTTAAACACTATTCTTGGGTTAAGAGGACGAAATAACCTAATAAGATAAAAAGGAAATGCGAGTTACCACCTAATATTATGGTCACTAAGAAACCTAATGGTTTGTGAGAGTCCGGGTAAATAGATTGATTTTGCAAGGGGAAGACGTATCATCCTTAATGCACCTTATCTATGGTAAATTGCTTTGTTGTTTGTTCTAAGTCGTGTTTCTATTAGTTAGTCTATCTAAGGTTCGAGAAAATTCCTTCTTAGTAAAGAGATCCTTATCTCATCAGGTTAAAATATAGTCATTCTAAAGCCTAAAAAAGTCTGTCTAAGATTTAAGAAAAGTCATTCTTAGTAAGAAAATTCTTATCTTATCAGGTTAAAACCTAACCTTTTTAAAGCTCAAGAAATAAAAAGGTTTTTATATGAAATTTTGATCACAAAAAACATAACTCTCATCATAGACCAAATATAGCAAAACCAGGGGTATAGAGAGATTATAAATCATGCAAGGATTATTAATCTAGCACTTATTCACTTTGATTATCACTAAAATATCACGATTTGATCAGGGAAGGTTTTGATTTAAAAGTGAAACTTTAATATTAAAACCATGAAATACATGTTATTGAGGCAAAAGAAATCTAAATTACTAGCTAAAGGTATCATGCAAAGTGGCTAGTGCAAATACATTGACCAAAACTGGTTTAAATCATGTAGTCAAGGCAATGTTCTTTCCTGAAATATTGTTAAAAAAGATGCAGAAACCCTAGAAAAAAACCTAGAAATGACCTCAACTCAGAAACATCACTAAAAAAAAAAAAACTTAAACTTAGCAACCATGGCTTAAATATGTTCTTATAATTGCCTTAGACTATCCAAAAAAAAAAAAAAGAAGAGATGAAGAGGAAAATAACAAACACATCCTAGACTATCAAAACACCTATTTCTATGCATCAATATTATTACATTGATTACCTTTCACATTCTTAATCATAAACAACATACATTTGGCCTAGACAAGCCTAGCAAAACACTAACAATAGTCTAAGAACATCGGAAACAAAACAACATCCAACCTTTAAAATATACTGCCATAAAGACTTCAATAATTATCTTGAATATTAAAACATGCAAATTGATCCCCAATTGAGCGTTTAACTTTTAATTATTTTTCAATTTGATCCCTGATTTCACCGATTTCAATCTTTGAAGTCTTGTGCATTTTACAAGTTGGTCATTGGTTTCTGATTTATATAAATTGATCTCCAATTGACCATTTAATTTTTAATTTTTTTCAATTTGGTCCCTGATTTCGCCAATTTCAATCCCTGAAGTCTTGCGCGTTATACAAGTTGGTTATTGGTTTCTGATTTATGCATATTGACCCCTAAATTGACCATTTAACTTTTAATTTTATTCAATATAGCCTTTGATTTCACTGATTTCAATCTCCTAAAGTCACGTGTTTTACAAGTTGATCATTGGTTTTGAATTTCATCAATTTGAACCTTAATTGGCCCCGAAACTTTGATTTTCCTGCAATTTCATCCCTGATTTCACCCAATTGAGTTTAGAAAAATTAAATCTGGTCCTCTAAAATTTTAATTTTTTCAATTAAGCCCAAATTAAACTTATAAACTTAATTTTTCACCAATTAAGTCCTGGTAAAATTAATTTGACCCATTAAAAGTCTAACTAAATCCTTGCACTTAATTAAATCTTTTAAATATAACCAAATTAATTCTTAAGCTTAATCAAACCTTTAATCAAACCCATGATTAAATTAAATTGATCTATTAAAAGTCTAATTAAACCTTCAAACTTAATATTTATGCAGATTCATCAAATAATCATATAATTCGACCTTGAATCTATATTAATCTTCAGTCTTGGGTATAATGAGGTACAATTGAGCTTCCAATTTTGTCAAAAATTCTAGTGTGGTTCGTCCATACATTTGAAACCCTTCTTGGTTTATTTTTTCCATATTGCTAGTCTTTTGTTTTTCTCATTTTCAATAAAAATGTTTTTGTTGCTTTTCATTTCAAAAGAAAATGGTAATTTTAGGAGAAATCCAAAATTAAGTTATGACAATATATAAGGCCCCATTTAACATTATGGTCCAATCGTACTTTTAAAATATTTTTAGCTTCAAATTAATTTTTTTACTGTTTTTGGATCATTTTGACGTGATGATATCAAAAATAAATTTTAAAAAGTAAAAAAAAATATTATTTTAATATATTTTCAAACAAAAAAATACTTTAAAAAATAATTAATATTACACTCCCAAGAATGTGTTTACTAAGTGGATACACTAATTAGTGTCCTTGTATGGTGTGTTAGAATTATATTCACTTGCCTTACCTGTAATTCTAACCAGCGCTATCTATTTAGATGGTGATGTTTGATATTGGAGCTTCTTCCACCAGACTTCTAAGGTCTTGAGCATGGTTACTGTTAATCATATTATTTCTTGTTTTAATTGTAATATATCTTTTTCAGAAATTGGTTTCTTTGACTATCTTTCATGATCCACAGCATCTAATCTCTATCAACAATATGGATAGCTCAAGTATTCAATTTATTTCCTTAGAAAACACTCCCTTATTATTTAAATTAAATCTTTAAAAGATTTTTTATTTCCACAAGGAAATTGAAAATTTTGCGCATAAAAAAATATTATAATCTCCTTGAATTTTTGTCACCTGAGAAATTATATATTAATTCAGGAGTAATTATCCAGGAAATAAATAAACACAAGAAAAAAAGAAAATAATATTAGATCCCATCAAAGATTATTTTATGAAAATAATTTCTTTTTCACTTTCTCTTGTATCTCTCTTGTATCCCTTATATTTATCTTTCTCTGAAATAATTAGTGTTAGTTATTTATGAAATAATATAGTTTTTTTCCCCCTTTTTACCTTAGAGAAAAATAATTTTTTTTTATTAATATAGGTGTCCAGGTCAGCTTGTGCGCACCTCGATTAATCCCACGGGCCTTGAAGTTAACGACCATGTAAACCTCTAGTAACCATCATATTAGCAACAACCACATGGTTCAAACTTGAAATCACAGAGGAAACAAATCCTTTGATCCTAAGCTCTTACTATTGATCCACCTACTAGATGATAATTATTATTAGTTATTTACAAGATAATATAGTTGTTTATTCCCCACTTCGTACCTAAGAAAAAACAAATCTATACAAACACAAGGACTAACATAAAACTTTGGGGCCGGCCAATATTGAATTATTAAAGAAAATATTTTACTAAAAAGGATAAACACTGAAGAGCTAGAAGTCAACAAGCAATGAACATAGGGCGTAATGCGAGCCGTATTTTTTTGAAATGGCCTAACAGCCGACACGCTCTACGTACAAAACTAATATACTCTTACTTACTACATAATTATTTTTTTCCT
>Ga0325410_1006200_pt1 | contig 13144 bp, 6 predicted proteins | sample PopdelMetagenome_16_FD_206182 | JGI IMG/M metagenome (GOLD analysis project Ga0325410, IMG submission 206182) | Populus deltoides microbial communities from Bellville, Georgia, United States - Xylem-PdIQD-R3 | ecosystem: Host-associated > Plants > Phyllosphere > Stem > Wood/Secondary xylem... | reverse complement strand
CAATCCAAGCTATAGTGTAATGCGAGTTATATCGGATCCCTGTCGTTCAAGAAAAAGGATTGGTGGCCCAGGAATCTCGTTTGATAATTGATAGCCATCTTGAGTTGTCACGCATGCGCATGCATACATGTCGACATGACTGTGGACCCTACAAATATAATGTAGGGTTATTATTCTGAAACAGTAGAGACGGATGGAAGAGATAAAATAAAAAATAAGTAAAAAAGAGATGGGTGACAATGTAAAAATTAAAATTATTTTTTTTGTATTCTATTTGGTTACAATGAATAAAATATGAAAAAATAATTAAATATTATTTTTTTATTTTAGTTTATATTAAGTATTGAAATTAATAATATTATAATAACCCTAGTTATAAAAGCATGAATGACTTGACTGGTTTATCGGGGCCTGGATTGGTCTGAGTTTAAGAAAAAATATAAATGATTAACTCGACCTGACTCGATTAAAAACTCGAGTCAACCCAAGATAAAACTCGGGTCAACCCATGACCTAGGCTTTGCCCCAGTCGACCCCCGAATTAGTTTCTAAAACTATGATAATAACAATTTTTATTATTACATTGACCTGAATAAACCTGAGCTAACCATCCTGATCCATAACTTGAGCTTTACCCCTGGTTGACTCCCGAATCAAGTTTTAAAACTTTAATAATAACCACTTATATTTTATGCTAACTCGGGTCAACCTTCCTGACATGTGACCTGAGTCGTATCCTGGGTAGACCCTTAAGTCAGGTTTTAAAATTATATTAAAACTATTTTTATCCTTATATTAACTCAGGTCTATAGTCAATCTCACTCATAACTCAAGTCTTCTCCCGGGTCAACTCCCGAATCAGATTCAAAACTAACCATTTTTATTTTTACGCTAACCTGGGCTTTGCCTTGGACCGAATCCCGAGTTAGGTCTTAAAATTATGATAATAATAATTTTTATCCTTACATGTCTAAGTTGGACAATTTTTAAATTGAGAGTTTTTTACAAGGATATTTGAGGAATAAAAAATAATAAATATTGTTTTCAGAGATATATTTTCTCTGTATCTCATGTTTTGGAAGTATAGAAATTCACTCCAAAATTATTATAGATAAATTTATTTTTATGTTTTTGTCTTTGTCTCTGTCTCTTCAATCAAATATATTTTTGTCTCTATTGTCTCTGTTTTTTTGTCTCGGGATTGTAACCAAACGCTATCAAAAAGTTGGTTGTGATCAAGTATTAAATTAAACTAAAAGAACCCGTGATTTTGAACAATATTAATCAATCCCAAACTTAGTTTTTTTATATATCGCAATGTTCATTTCTATAATGTTTTTTATTTTAGAAATAAAACTTTATTTTTTTAAATTTCATCATTCAAAATTATATTAATATAATTTTTTTGTTAAGATTTTTTTTTTAATTTTACATGCTCCCACACATGTGAAGTGTAGAATTAAAGATTGAAAAATTTAAAACTGTAATTAAAAAATAAAAGAACTAGGGTAAAACTTAACACAAAAAAAGAACTCTTGATCCTTCTAACTATTCAAAAAGCATGAAAAACTTCCTTTTGGTCCCTCAATTTTCAAATTACAAATCATTTGGTTCCTATTGTTTGGGATTTTTATGTTTTGATCTCAAATTTTATTTTTATCGCATTTCATTCTTTTGATGTTGATAGAGGAGAGAGAAAATCACTAAAAAAATATTTAAAAAAATATTTAATCAGTTATATTTAAACCTCAAAAAATGTTGATCATGTTATCAATGTGTTCGTTTTAAAGAGTGCACTTCAATAAACATTTTTTGTCCTTCAAACATGCTAAAAAAAATATATTAAAAACCGTGAATATTTATATTTTTTAAAGAGGATTAAATGGTGTTTAAAGTTTGGAGATGGCTTTATAGAGGTTTTTATGGGTGTTTTGGAAATGTTTTAGGTTAAAATAAGTTGAGATTTTGGTTTTTGAAATTCAAAAACTTGGACGTTGATTTTTCAACAATTAAAAATAATCAAAATTTACACTAAAAAATAATATATCATTCGCTTATTTAAAAGAAAAGTAACAAAATAAAACCATGTGTAGCCCTGGCTTTTGAGATTATACGCCTTTAAGCTTTTGTTTTTGGGCTAAGCACGCTTGACGTGTTTGTTAAACAACCTTTAGTCTTTTTATTTTTTTAAAAAGAAATTAGCATGAAATTATCTTTAAATAAATTGATAAAAATAATATTTAAATAATTATCCAATTATATCATAGTTTTCAAGAACATTAGAGTTTTTTTAGGGTAATATTAATAATTATTTTATGATTAATCATATATTAATCTAATACGCAGGTTTTTTTATTAAGAAAAAAAAAACTTATAGCATTCAATAAGAATGGAATATCATGAACTCAGATGATTACAGAAGCCAAGCTTTGCATTGTGAGATTCTTCAATCACATTGCAATATTTAACTTCTAAAAGCTTATTTAATCATTAATTTAATTATAATGACAATCCTGCAACTTCTTAAACTATTTTTTTATTTTTAAAAAAAATAATACAAAAAGTTCTTCAATATAAATAAAAAAAAGAGTTTTTTTTTATTTAACAAATAGATTTTTTACTCTAACTCAATCCATTAGAAACTCCACAAATACTCTCACCAGTTGAACTCGTCCCCAAAGCCGATACCAGGAAACAGTAAAGCTTGCTTCATAGGGTCTTTCTATCAGGGTAGAGGAAGTCCGCATCTTCCCAGACATATCTATTTCACCGAGCCTATTTAGTTTTCAAAATAGTTCTTGTTTAAAAATGCTTTAATTTTTTTTTAATTTATTTTTAATATTAACATGTTAAAACAATATAAAAACATGAAAATAATATTTATTTTTAATCTTTTCAAAATCACTTTTCAACCACCAAAACAAAAGCTTATATAGAAGGAATCAACCACAGCAATCAACATTCAACATCAACCTATGGCAAGTCCTTCATACCATTGGAGTCTTACCCTTAAAAGGATAGGACGTAACCATAAATATATATATATATAAACCAGCGTAAGGAGTAACTTATCAAAAAAATATTTTCCAAGGGATTTGCAACTACAACCAATTGCAAGTAGCACTCCCTGCAAATAAATTAATTCCAAGGGATAATTCCATGCAAGTATTTACACACAAACAAGAAGCAAAGCTTGCCAATGGGCCTGTAGCTCAACCAAAGAGGTCCTGTTCAAGCCTCCCTCTCATTTGGGACAAAAACACGCATAAAATGATCACATCAGCAGGAAAAGAGAGGAGCATATAAAGTGCAAGTAATTATTATAGCCATAAACGGTATCATCATCATCAACAACAACAGCAAACAGGCATACAAAATATTATGAAAGCTGGAGATTTATAAGTTGTTATTATCTCAGGACATCATTCCCTACATATGATCCAGCGGCACTCATTCCTCTTCCTCAGCCTCTTCCAGCCAGTTAACAAAGGGCTCCAGGGCCTTCACAAAGGTTTGCCTGTAACATTCCCAACGTATATTAGCTTCATTAATGCAGAACAAAATGCCAAATTAAGAAAAAAAATAGCCTAAGCTCATGCGGAATATACAGAACACCCAACCAAAAATGATGTTGAATATAGTATTGGAATGGAACCAAGCCACTAACCTTTCCATGTCATAATGGAAGGTTAAATATTGCATTTTCAACTAGTAAGAAAGATGTCATTCCAGGTTTTCTATTTTTTTTATTTCCAATTATTATTCTCCTACAAAACAAAAACTTCATCCCATAGTATATGCATTATTGATCTCCTCAGATTATTAAGTGAACAGAGCAATTTAAAGAATATAGAACTTCGCATGCAAGATGCCAAAAGTGAAGAAACTTGGATAAACTGAAGTGAAATTACACAGCAAACCTTGGCCAGAGGGTTTTTAAATTCAGTTAACAAGAGCCTTGTCTGTTTTTATGTTGCCCGATAGAGTGAATGAATTGAGCTTGCATACCTGCCCTTGGGATTTGTTCCTTTGCGGAACCAGTGCAGAATGGTGTCTTCTGCAAGCACGTCCTGATCATAGAGAGACCTCACAATCTCAGGAAATAGCTTCATCAACTTAGCATCCTCATAGCATTGCATCTGAACTTTGTACAAGAGTTCCAGCTCAAGTTTGCCATTGGTGCAAAATGTATTTAAGAGTTGTGCCCATGTCTTTACCTGATTCATGAAAAGAAAACTCATCACAAAGACAGCATTATTTCATTAGATTACAACTGGTGACCTAATCAATAAGCAACTGGCATGCAGTTGCCACAGGCTAACAGAGAGCTTCATATTTAAATAACCATATCCACACATGCAAGATCTTTAAACTCAAATTGTCCTTTTCAAGTATATACAATTAGCCCATCAAACTGCACTCTGAAATAAGGTAATGTAGTCTACCTAGACATTATATGTAAAAGCATTCAAAAGTTCACAAAGGTTGCCCCAGCACCAAAACTCTTACCAATTGATCAAAAGAAGATAATGATAAAAGGACTACGAAATAGGGATGACAAATTAATTTGAACCCGATGGATACCAACCTGAATTGATGGATTTTTTTATGGATAAAGTATAAATATTATCAAACCCAACCCAAAACCAACCTAACCCAGGACATAATATATATATATATATATATAGAGAGAGAGAGAGAGAGAGAACATTTATATTTTTTTTGGGTTGGGTACTATTTTACTTTTTGTTGAATAATAAATAATAATAGTAAAATAGATATCCATATGGATACCCGATACTCGAAACCCAATGAATAGCATATGGATATCTAAATTTCTTAACCTATGGATAAGGATAGGATATGAATATAAAGAAACCCAACCCATTGGTACCATCTCTACTAAGAAATTTAAATTTTGTCTTATATGACACTAGAAAAGACAACGCAGTGAGGGAAAAATCACTCATTAAGGCTTAGTCTTCCTAGCATGTCATGTACTCAGTATGTTATGAAAACAGAAATTCCCCACCGACCTTACCATTGCTCATAAGAACCTTAGTGTCTCTAAGTGAAGGAAAGCACAAAAACAAAGTTCATAATGAAAACTACTTGCAAGTATAACAATTACCAAGAAAAAAGTGGATCAAATCTAGTTATGCAGACAATAAAAGCAGCAAAATAACTTTATTTTTGCAGGCAAGGGTATTTCTGCAATTTCCAGATTTTCTAGGTCTACATTTTATTTTATCAGTTCCAAAATAAACTATTAGGATGCTTTTTACATATGATAAGAAGTCCTTGTAAGACATGCTTTCTACATATGATAACAAGTCCTTGTAGGACTTGGGGCCTACAAGGACTTTTTGCATATTTTTGTTTTTGCTTCTCAACCTACTTAATGGGGCCTTAGACTACTAGGAACTCTATAAAAAGGTTATGTAATTGATCAATATAAAAGAGCAGGTATAAATAAAATTTCCGACAATTTGCTTTTGATTGTGCAACTCAATCTTCTCTTAGGTGTGATTTCTACAAATACTAGGTGTGAAGCTTTGGTTTTTCCTCCTCCTAGGCATGACTTCTAGAAATCTATCCCACATCCACATCAACTTCCAAAGAGAAAAACCACGTCAATCTAGCCTTAAACACTCATCAATAGTCCCTAAACAGCCTCCCACACACACCTAATCAATCCTACAACAATTACCCATCAAAGATTAAGCCTAAAGTCCCCTTAAAAAAATATCATATTACTATTCAAACAGCCCCTATATTCAGACCCGGAACAGGCCCATAAGCATCCTGTGTCATCTAGTCAATTTTCCTTTCTAACTGAAGTATTTCATTCATTTGAATCAACATGAGCACACAAGTTCACTGAAAAATGACATCAATATCTTCGGTAATACAAGTTAAAAAAAAAAGTGTGCTTTAAGCCATACCTGGCGCAAAGCTGAATTGGCATTCTGCTGCTGATTCTTCCCAGACCATTGTACAGCATCCATTAATACATCCCACAAAATACGCACAATTTCAATGTCTGGTAACTTAGCATCTTTAACCCGTTGTTTCACTGTGTCGATGACTTCAGACATGTCAGCTTCCTCTGCTATCTGAGTTGTTAATGCAGATTTCATTTCCTTCAGCTTCACCTCAAATATTTTCTTTTCATTATATTCAACCAAAGGTATCAGTCCTTCCTTGCTGAGGATCAACAATGATTAGATATAGATAAGTTCCAGATTATGGGTAATAAAAATTTAGTGTTACTGATGAAAGACAATGCATGCAAAAAACAAGTGCTAGGGAAGCACAAAGAATATAAATTTGTGAATGCATTGAGAGTTCAAATGAGACTTTTAGATGGACGAGTTTTCATGCAACTGAATAGATAATTTATTTGTGCATAACTAATCTTTATTGCACTCTTATAATCATTTCCACCCAAGGAAAAAGTTTGGGTGCATTGTTGGAACATATAAGCCAACAAATTAAATGGACAAAACTGTAACAGATAGGAAAAGTCAAATGGGTAAAACTAGCATCTCAAGATCTAAAACATAGAAAAGAAGTTAAGGCAGAGCTTAATTCACTTAACAATCATGAGAAAAGCTATCTGTATCGGAACTTGGCTACCATGTATCATGAGCCAAAACCAAGCAGCATAACATCAATCATTTTACTGTTAATGCTGTAAGAATATTTTTTTTTCTTTGGAAAATATTTCATTGGCACAGGAAATAGCACTACTCTTCTGCTCCAAGCTACAACTAGAATTTCGTTCACATTTCGTCAAGGGATGTCAACTGGAACTTTTTCTTCAAAATTTCTCAAGACATTTATATTTCCCAAAAGCATACACACAACCGCATCTCACCACACCTGCACACTACCATATGTTCGGCCCAAAATTGTACTAGATCAAGCATAAAAAATTACCTTTGTCATCTCAGCAACAAGTTTTCACCAAAATAAATCATCAGATTGGACGAGCATAACCATTCAACTCAAATCAGAAAAGCTCAACATGTTGGGCTCTTCTCCATTTCAAGATACTGAAGCAACATACCACTGATCACAGATATCTTTGCCAATATCCAAATTAAACAACTATTTTTTTTTTCTTTTCGAAACAATGAAATCTTACCATTTGCAAATGACAGGAAGACAGCCCATTTCTGGAAATGACCAGAGAGGAAACCATCATCCAAATACATGTCACAAATGACATAGTAATTTCAAGGTTAAAAGAAAGACAAGAACCACATAAAAAGTAACTCAAAACGAGAAAAAAAAAGAATCAGAATTGACATGTATAAAAAAGTCATGTATTTTTTCTTGGCCATGAAACATTATATATCCTATCAGAAATAGAAGCATTCAGCAAAATCAAAAGCTTTAAAGGGTTAAATCAACAAATGCAATAAAGAACCATGCCAATTTTATCAATCAGTATCACAAAGTGTAGATTCACATTTGAAAATAAAGTTTGTTTTAAAAATTACAAGAAAATAATAAATTAACTCTGAAAAATATTCATTCTATTATCAAAGAGCAGGTGGGAGAAAACTCACGAGAAATGCTCAGAGAAACCTTCAGCAGATCGCTTTGCAGATGGGAAGAAGTCCATAAGGTTCTCCTCCATTTTTCCCCGTTTCAGAATTGAAATCAGATCATCAAGGCTATTATCAACCAGATACTCCTTGAAGAAGTCTGTTATAAATGAAAGAACTATCCCTTTGGCCACAAGGTTATCCTTAAGCAGAGGCTGAAAAACAGTCTCCGGTGGCAACCCAGATAATTTCTGGGAGAATGCAAGAGCCGTGAAAATGGCCAGCTTCTTCCTTTCATTTTCTTCAAAAAGTTCCAGTGACTGCAGGAACCTTCGCATAACATTTTCAAGGTTCTTAATGAGAAATGGCTTGCGGCGCAGAATTTTCTGTGTGTAGATTACTGATGGTAAAATGATTTCCCGTGTAGGCTCACAATCTATTATAGAGTAAGGATGGCGTTCACCTTCATCAGGTTTTGTTGTGCCAGGTTGTGTACGGCCTCCTGTGAAAACAACCTGCATGTATATGATAAATTAGATTGTCTGAGAATTTAAGAATTCACTTTAGGTGAAAACATAGTGATATAAACAATTTGTTGGAATATTACAGCGCCAAACAGCTCAAAATTTCCTCCAAAACAGAACATACATGACAGTAGATAGGAAACCCATTGCCTATATTGCATAGATTAGCATCTGCATTAATGTTGAGCCCAAGCATTTTAGCTCCCAACATATCCTTTCACATTTAGAAAGGAGAAATCAAGGTTTTTTTATAAAAATAAAAATACACGTGCACACACTCCAACTTGCAAATCGAAATTAATTTATAGAATTAGCACAGCAAGAGTGTATTAAATGCCTTAAATCCTGCAAAAGTACATTTCATGCATGCGACTCCAAAATATTTGCTCCTGCATTCCTTAGCATGATTTTTCTTTCATGTTCTGCACATGGACCACCAGCAAGCATATGCAACAAGGATATAACTTCTCTAAATCTAATATTTTTTCACTGAGATTAACATTTCTGATTCTGAAAAAAAATATTAAGTCTAAATAAACTACCAACAAAATGCTCCCTTTGATTTTGGAGCATTCTTTAGAAATGATATTGATAATTTGAACCTTCTATATAATAAATGATGAGCTTGCCTCAAAAAAGGTGTCACCGTATCTTGAGAAGTTAAGGTCTGCAGATTCAATGCTCTTAGCAACAAGTTCCTGCACGTTGGGAATTTCAATAAGATCCAGGTGCATGAGCTAGTGATGCATATTCAGACATGACATAAAAAAAAAGATGGTTGGCATGCATTAGATTTTGGAAAAATAAAAAAGAAAGGAGGAATTACCAAATCACCAGCATTATCCAAGTAAATCTGGACCACTGCATCAGCAAATGCTGCAGGGTCCAGTGGAGCAGCAATATTCCGTTTGCGGGTCTTAATCCGCGTGCCACTGAAGATAAAATGTTTAGTCAAGAGGTATTACAGAAAAAAGTTTTTGTAAAAATCAAGACATCCATTGACAAGAACAGACACCATCAGTATCTTAACATGTACCATGTCCATAAACTAAAAATTTGACGTTTTGTACTGTAATTAGATCAAGTAATTCAACAAAATGAAAAAAAAAGAAAAAGAAACCAAACAATTCATTGACTAGAACCCAGGAACCGGAACTCTCCAACTAACTATTTGCATGTTTTTTCTTGGAATAAGCGATCATATCCAATAATTTAATTGGAAATTGCCCAATATAAAAGCAATAACACAAGAAGGAGAATAAAAGACTTACCCAAGAGTGGGTCTCTCCTTCGAGCTGCATATAACAAACAGAACATAAAACCAATCAGAAGAAAAAAAAGAAGAAGCAAACGAACAAAACAAATCAAATACGATAAAAGTGAAAGAACATTAAAAAAATTAATTCAAAAAATAAAATGTCAAATAATTAACAAGAATTTGCTTTAAAACCAAATCAAAACTTGAAAGAACCAGACCCTTCTGCTCTAAGAACCCTAAAAGGAAAAGAAACAGTATAAAAGCCCTAAAACAAGAAAAGATGATATTTTAGAAGGAAATAGCGATGAAAAAATAAAAACACAGATCCAAAAGTAATTATGAATATTGGCAGATCCAAGGCAAGCAGGCGTAAGAGAAAGATGAGCATACCTCATAAACCAAGATGAAAAAGGGATCTGCGAAGCAGAGGGTCTCTCTGAGATTTGGGGTTGAGATTATCGAGAGAGAGGGGAACAGAGAGATTTTTGGTAAAATGGGGTTTCGACAGTGATATTATATATTATTATTGATTTCAGTATTACCTAGATTCTTCGCCTGCACTCTTCTTTTTCTTTTTTTTTTATTCTATCCTTAAAAAAATACCTAAAACAAATTAAAATATAGAACACTTTTGAGGCAACCGTGCAAAAACATTTATATAAAATATTGTTTTTTAAAAAAAAATTAAAAATTATACTAATATGCTATATCAAAAAAAATAAAATAATATTAAAATACATTTAAAAATTACTGCCAAACACTCGATACTAATTAAAATATTAAAAAGACAACATATCAAACAATATATTTTATTAAAAAATTTTAAATTACAATATATTATCTTAACGTAAAATAAAAGCCCAATTCAAGTAATGAGATCATAATAATTTTATAGAATTCAAATCAAACTAAAATAGAGAGTTCAATTGTAATCAACTAAATATTAAAAGTAAAAAAAAACATTTAGTTAAAAAAATGATCCAAAAAATATTATATTTAAGCAAATAAAAATATCATGAAATAAGAACAATACAAATCGTATTGGACAACATATTAAATGAAATATTTTTAAAATATTAAGATAGTTATTAATCCACAAAAATAGAATGATAACCCAAGTTATATTGAATGATATATTTCAAAAAACAAAATAAGATGATAACATTTTGGCTCGATTTTAATCAACTATAATTGACCCACAAAACTTATGATTTAGGGCATTAGACTTAATAATCTCAGGAACCTAAGTCGAAACAAAATTAAGTGATGAATTTTAATCAATCAAATATTAAAAGTCAAAAATAAAAAAAGAAACATTTGATTAAGAAAAAGACAAAAAAAACTATATTTAAGCAAAAAAAAATCATAAAGTAAAGACAACATACTTATATTTAAGCAATTGATTTAGTTTAATTCAACACCAAAGTTTCTTTTTAAAAAACTAAATTTAACAAAGAATGACAAATAAAAGCATCCTAAATAACCCATGTTATTTTTAAAATTAGTGAAAAATCATGTAAAAAATAAATAAATAAAATAACAGAGTCTAATCTATAATTTATTCAAATGTTGAAAGATTAAATTAAAAAAACATGAGCTTTAAAAAAGGAGAAAAAAACAATAAATGAACTGGGCGAATCTCCTAATCTCTCAAATTCACAACCCATTAAATTATAGACCCTGACTCAATCAAGAAGATTAATTCAATGTTAAAGGATAAAATCATAAAAATTATATATATATATATATATATATATATCAAGTTTTAAAAAATTCAAAGTTAAAAAAATAGTAAATAAGTAAAAGAGGATGAAATCACAATAAAAAATTAATTTTAAAAATGATCTCAAATAAGATAAATAGTAATCAAGAGAATGGAGGCTAAATCTGACATATTAAAAAATTAAAGGAGGGTGAAATTGAAAATAAATTTTAATTCTTTAAAATAATTCAAATAAAAAATATAAATTGAAAGAACAAGGACCAAATTCGAAGGAAAAATAAATTAAAGGGTTGTGAAATTTTACAAGGTCAAACATGAAAATCAAGGAGGGAAGAGAAAATATGAAGGAAAAAAACAAACCAATGCCAAACTGAAAGGAATTACATCACATGCATCGCTCAGGGAGGTAGACCTCGTCATGATGAATCGGAAAACATTAAGAAATGTTGTTTTGGCATCATAAGTTGCCATACATGTTGCTTAAATATAGAGGGGTGACTTACTCATTGATGTGTTCAACGAAAACACCAGAAATCTTTTTTTTTTATATATGTATTTATTAAAATACAAAAGTGTCCTCAAAACCAATGAAAATTAAAAAAAAAAAACTAAATAAAAGTATACATAAGCCCCTAGAGATAAGGTAAGGCAATTTTAATTTTAAGGACAATAGAGTCATTTTACAGTATTATGAAAAGTGAAATATCAAAAAAGCCTATAAACTCAAGTTAAATATTTTTTGCTTTTAAGAGCTAATAAGTAATTATCTTTCATCAAAGAGGTTTTTTTTTTATTTTTATAAATCCAAGCCAATTTACTATAAATTTATCCTAGTAATGCCTTTTAGCTTATCAACCATATTAATATATGATCATGCAATTATGATAAAAGAAACATAAGCAAGGTGCATGCAAAAAGATATTTAACTTGAATTCTTATTTTCATTGCTTCGGATAAAATTAATACATTTATATGTAATACTTATTTACAACATCAGAGTTTATAGGTTTAGGGAGATCACCCTTAACCATATTAGATAAAATGAGTGCTCAACCTAAAAAAGTTTTCTTGATCATATAATAACCTTCATAGTTAGTTACCCATTTGCTTTTATCTTCCCCTAGTATTGGAAGATCTTATTTAGCACTAAGTCACATTTTTAAAAAATTTTAAGGCGAGCTTTCTTATCATATGCTTTGACCATTGTTTTTTTGGTATAACTAATCGCGGTACATGGTTGTTAACCTCTTCTTACTAATCATATTTAGATGCTTATAATATAGCTTAGCCAATTCAAACTTTTCTAACTTTGCTTTCATCAACACCATCAAAGAAAGGATTCTGATTCCAGTTGTAGTACGACCTCCAATCCATAAACTAGTAATTATAAGGTAGCACTTGTAGATGTTTTTAATGTCATGTGATAGGCATAGAAAGCATAAAAAAAATTTCATGCTAGATTTTATAGGTAACAATAATCTTCTGCATAATTTTCTAGATGTTTTTTATTAACTTCCTCTACAACATCATTCATTTTCAGCCCGTATAAGAAGGAGTTTAAGTGCTTAAACTTCCACTTCTCACAATTTCAACAATCATTTTTCCATTAAAGTTATGAGCATTATCTGTTATCAACATCTTCGGTGAACTATACCGATATATTAGGTCTTTCTTAATGAATTATTAGACTATTTTTTTTGTTACATGAGTGTAAAAAGATTCTTCCATCCATTTATTGAAATAATCGATCACCAATAGAATGAAGCAATTCCTATTACTTGTCTTAGGATTGATTGTACCATTAACATCCAGTCCCTACATAGAAAATAACCAAGGAGATACCATATTAAACAAAGGTCTGATGGCACTTTGATTTTGTCACCATACACTTGACATTTATAACACTTCCTAACATACTCAATGTAGTCCTTTTTCATAGTCAACAAAAAATACCCTAATCATTGCATTTATCAAGTCATATACTCATTCACGTGTGTGGTACAAATGTAAACACCCAAAAGAATATATATATATATATATATATATATATATATATATATATATATATATATTAATATACAAG
>Ga0325410_1006198_pt1 | contig 13146 bp, 6 predicted proteins | sample PopdelMetagenome_16_FD_206182 | JGI IMG/M metagenome (GOLD analysis project Ga0325410, IMG submission 206182) | Populus deltoides microbial communities from Bellville, Georgia, United States - Xylem-PdIQD-R3 | ecosystem: Host-associated > Plants > Phyllosphere > Stem > Wood/Secondary xylem... | reverse complement strand
AGTTGGAGGATGTGAAATAACAATTCAGCTAATAAAAGGAGCAAAATTAACAAAGGAAATACAAAAACCAATGAAGGACCAGTCCTGTCTCCTTCTCCATACAGACACGGCGAGCACGAGGGACCATACAATACTAGCCAGCCATGTGATTACACGAACCCACAATCTTTTTTTTTTATTTTAAAAATCAATTTAAAATGAAAAAATAAAAAATATTTTTAAAATATAAAAATAAATAGGAATTGTACGTAATATTAGTGCCAGCATGCGACATGGGTCACAGCTGCACGTGGATTGCAAGGGTTTCTGGATGACATGCAGGCCACCTGGATACTGCCATTATCCACATTTTATTAGGAGAGAGTATTTCTTTACCGCGTGGTATAAAATATCTTTTATATTCTTTATTTATTTATAAACTATACCAACAATTTCTTACTGGTTTGTAATTATTGTCTTCTCACTTAATATAATTATACTTGCAAGAAAGTATTTTACAATTTAAATCTTTAATTAGTATTAAAACTTAAATCCTATTAAAAAAAAGTTATTGATGTTTGTGCATTAAACTAAAATTTTTGTTGTAAAATCAAAGATACTACACACAAAATACTATTTAAATTCTTAAGAGAGATTTACAAAAGTTTAATATTTATTATGATCATATGCTAAAATCTTATTTTAATGAATATTTACAAGACTAGACTCTAACTCTTGTAAGAAAATAACACCATTTTTATAATTATACAGGTGAAATTATACATGTTTTTGTTATATTAAACATGAATTTTAAATTTCATTAAGAATCTACATGCATCCTCTTTTATTTAACAAAATGCACTAAATACTATTAAAATAGGATCCAAAATTTAATATATATAAACTCAACTATCACATCAGTTTTTAAATCCACAAGCATATAAGCTTTTGAATTTTATGTATAACCAAGAAAAACACTCTTAAAACCTCTAGTTCTAATTTTGTTTTTTCAGGGTCAGAAACTTTATAAAAAGTTATATACCCCCACAACGCTGCTCTCTCTAATGCTAACACTTGAATCTTCGGTGTGTGCATATCTTTTTCGTCAATGATTATCTCTTACCAACTTGTCTTCTCAATAGATTCCAATATTTCTCGCCAATCACTCGCGAGCACCAACTTTTCTCTCAAATGACATGGTAAGACACAACAACCAACAACTCATCTTTTTAGATTATCTTAAAGGGAAATCAATTATTCTCTCATTATTTCACTTTTCACGAGGTAATTTCACCTAATCGAGTTGTATAAATACCTCATACAATACAGAAAAAAAAATAAATTCATAGAAAAACTATATGTTCTTCACTCTCCCTCTCTTTCCCATATATTGTTTCCCTTTTTTACTTCACCAATTTTAGCATCAGAAGATCCTTACCTATGATAGAAAACTTGTCTTGTAGAAAATACCAAGCCTGAAAACATAAATAAAGCTCACATTCAAGCCTAAATACTCAAGTTGAAGACGCAATTGTAAAAAACTCAAATCTAATTAATGATTTCCTCAATATATATAATCATTATTGTCCTTTCAGTTTGCTATTAATTAGGTATGTGATAAAAAAAACATATTTACTATTAGGTACATATACTTTCGTTGTTCTTTAGGTTGTATAATTGAGTCACAACTACTCCAAAATAAAAGTTAAAAAAGTTTTTAGTATTTGAAAAATAAAATAAAAGGGGATTATTTGGAGAAGTTGGACCCGAAAATGCTTGAACTTGTAAAGATAGCAGGACTAAACAGACCTTAAATAAACCGCTGCTAAAAAAGTCAATAAAGTGGAAATAATAAATGCAGATGTGAGAATAACGCTGGCAGAGGATCAAAATCCTGGGATTGACAGCAAAATCTGTTCTCTCGACCAAGCCCTTCAAATCTCACCGGAGAGGAAGGTTGAATTGTTGAAACAGTGAAATCCACAACTTGGTCCCATGGTGGACATGATAACGCGTGTTTGACAGTGTAGTTGTGGTTACTTTTCAAATAGCTTTTCATGCCGAAATACATACCAATAATGCTCCACGACCTAAGAGTTGCGATATAAAAAGGAGCAACTAATAATGAAAAGCAGAATTATAGCCCCCCCCGGGGGCTGTTGATGTTAGGTGATGTCTCTCACTCGTTAGAGCACACTAATAATTTAAAGTGGATGCGAAGCTAAGGCAATAATGCAGATCTTTCCTACGTTTGCTTAGTTTAGGCGATGAAGGGACAGAAGAAAAAAAAGAAAAAGGTCGTCAAAATGCCATGCCATCCACTTGAATCTGGTTAGTTGCATGTTAAGGAATCATTAGCTGCCACGCTTATTTGCCTACTTGCCTGGTTGGCTGTGGAACCCATCACTACATTTTGTGTTCTTATGTTTTTTCAGGTCCTTTTAGACTTGTATGAGTTGGAGGATGGAGACAACTCCAGGCTTCTCAGTTTTGTGCGCGCGCGCAAAACACTTGGCTGCCATTGTTGATAAGATTGGGCCAGCCCTTCTCCCAAGACTTTTTTTTTTTTTAATAATTATGGTTGTTGGAGTCCATTCACATGTATTTTAATTAATTTTTCGAGGTTTTAAAATTAAAAATCAGATAAATCTTTATTAATTTGAGATTTATAACCCTTAAACTAATGATTTATGGAGAGTAAGTATAAGTTAACTACGCCATTCAAAATTAACCTTCTCTCAATATGCTTCCTTGACTAGTGATGGCATGAGGCCCCTCGCGCGACCACTGCCAAACCCCTTCTGTGCATTTTATGCAGTCATGATTCTGTGAACAATCCCATCCCACAAGTCCTTTTCTCTCTCGTTATCTGTTCTGATGGGACATTATTATAATTATAGGTTTAAAATCTAACTTGACTTAGGATCCGGTCAATTCAGATCTAGAATGAGATCAGATTAAAAAAAATAAAGAAAAAAAAACTAGTATGACTTGACAAAATTCGATCAAAAATTCTATTGTAATTCGTTGATTTTTTTATTAAAATAATATTATTTTGATTTTTTTTTAAAAATTCAAATAATTTAGTAAATTAAAATTCAAATCTTAAACCGGGCCGGACACATGACCGGGTATAAGAACTATAATCATAACATCACTCTCTCTTCTCAAGTGTCAATCTTTTTGGCAGCTTAGTGCAGGCTTGATAAGGATATATCGATCTCGCATCAAGATTTCTCCTGAGCAAATCTTAGCGTTGATATAATATATTTATATTTTTAATTGAGCAAATCTTGTCTTTGAATACACGTTTAAGTTTCTAATCTACCTTTCTAGCAAGATTTAAAATTAAACCATCAAGATTAATCACATGACTTGCACGTAAAACCCTCTTATTTGTCTAGCTTGCATGGTAATTCTATAAATAAAAAAAATAATCATACAACTAATTTCGATAGTTTTCTTCTCTGAAAATCCTGTTAAAAATATATATTCAATGCTAAATTAAGTAGACTATATTAGACATTTAAAACATATTAGAAAATTAAATCACCTTATTTAAGTCATTGACGCTAAAAACTTAATCATCTAGTAACGGATTTATTTAATTAATAAAGACTCATCTCTCTAAAGAAAAACAAAGGAATTCATCTTATTATATTTCTCAATAATTTATAGACAATGGAGTCGCCACATTTGAAAATAGGCAATAGCCGTCCTATTTGTGTGCATTTTTTTTTGTTTGTTTGTACAAGACTAGCTAGGGCTCGAGTCATTGAAAAATTTATTTTTTATAAAAATATTTTCCCATCACAAAAATAAATAATAGGGCCTCGTGATTGAAAAAAAGCAAAACATTTTTGTTTTGAACTAATTTAGTTTTTGTTGGCATTTTCTTGGTTTGTTTGTAGTCCTGGTCTTATATTTTCTTTTAAGATTGTTGGACGGTGTGGTTGTAGTTATTTTTTAAAGTGTTTTTTATACTAAAATATATTAAAATAGTTATAAGACATACCTTCAAAGTTGATTTATTCTAATAAATCATCTATAAATCTACAGATAATACTAAATTCTATATTTAAAAAAATATTGTTTTAGTAAATAATGAAGGATTGATTTGAAATAAAATTTGATACAAATTATATTCTAATTCAACGAGTTACCACGTTTACAACTATGTATTTAATATTTTCAGCAATAATTAAAACAAAAACTCACATGCCATTGTTTTTAGTGACATATATTTTTTTATTAAACTCTAGAAATTATTATATAACTCTATTAAAATTCTCACTACAATGAAGTTCTATGACAAAAAGAAATTATATTAAAATATTGATTAAAGTAATAAACAAATTATATATGATGACATAATTTATTGCGTCAATCAATTTATTGAACCATTAACACTATTGCAATGTTTTTTTTCTTCAACTTCTTGAACAAATTCTTACATGATAGATTATAGATCCATCATCTCCCCACAACGATGAGGTATTGACCAAAAATGTCTTTGAGTTTTAGATTTGAGGTATTTAAAAGTAAAAATTGTTTTTTAAAAAAATTATTTAAAAATATATTAAAATAATATTTTTATTTTATTTTTAAAAAAATTAATTTTAATATTAGCACATCAAAATAATTCAAAAAAATTAAAAAAATTACTTTAAAGAAAAAACAATTAAAATTTTAGTGTAATTCCAATAGAAATGCAGGCCAAACACCCCCTACATTCTTATCTCTTACGAGGAAAAAGAAATCAATATCTCTTAAGAGTAAAAAATATCAAGAATCTATCAAATAGATTAAACTATCTTGAAGAAAAAAGTTCTTTTTTCATAAGCATCTTTTGGTGTTCATTTTTGGTTCGGTTTGGTTTTTATAAAAAAAATAACCAAATCGATTTAAAAAAAACTGAAACCGAACCGAAACCGGTTCAAACCAACCGGCTTCGCTTCGGTTTTTTAGAACAAAAACGGTTCAAACCAGTTTGGCTCGTTTTTTCTGGTTTTTACTGTTCGGGTTTGGTTTGGTTTGGTTTGGTTTGGTTCAGTTCGGTTTTTTCGGTTCCAGGTTTAAAAAACTGAAACCGAACCGAACCGATCAGTTTTTTAAAATTTTAATTAGTTTAATCCGTTTTTTCCACGGTTCAGTTTTTTTGGTTATTTTTTTCTAGTTTTATCGGTTTAATCAGTTTTTCAGTTTTTTTGAACACCCCTAATCTTTTCTACGGGCTCCTTATTTTGGCCTAAAAATATTGACCAGGGCCTTCAAGTTTTTAATTTGCACCTCTGCTATGGCGAGGGCCTCAGGCCCTCAGCTGCTTCCATAGCCTCTCAATCTCTTCAAATAAGACACGAAAATCAAATGAAGAAAAACGATGTTAACCGACAACCATGTAAAGAACGATAAACCTATCGATCAAACAAAAAAAAATATTTAGAAATAAAATACGTATTAGGGTTGTTATGCAGGTGATATTCCTTTTCCACTAACAATTCTAACATTTTTGCTTGCTATATTTTTTTATGTTTTTGATTAATGTAGATGTCCGGGCCAGCTTATACGCACCTCGACTAATCCCACGGGTCCTGAAGTTAACGACCATGCATGTAAGCCTCTAGTGGCCTGAGGTTTGTACGTAAGACTCGAACTGGTAATCTCTGGAAAGTAAGCTTAAGACCTGAAGAGTTGAGCTACATTCTTCGATATTTGTTTTGTTTTCACTATTGGTAGAAAGAGAGAGAGAGAGAGAGAGAGAGGGGAAGAGAGAGAGAGAGAGAGAAGGCTAAGGTATGGGAGGGTTTCTATGACAGTGTAACCAATATTTGGAACATAAGAAACGTTTGGGACCGAAGGTCATAGACTAAGCTTTATGCCTCGACCTCCCTTTATTTCTTTCCTTTAAGATTGAAATACTCTGCCGTTATTTTATCCAAATTAATAGCTGGGGGGGGGGGGCGTGTCTTTGAAGAGGAAGTTTCTTTACTAAGCATCTAGTCTTGGCAGTCCCGAATTAAGCAAAAAACCACCTTCGATATTGTGACCACATAAGCTTTGAAGACATCTCTCTTCTCATATTGGTGAAATTGTACATTGATCAACTTTGTGTTGTGTTATTTTATCAATTATGAGCTTGCAGTTTATTTTACATTTGTTTTAGTAAACTTGTGAAATTGTTTTTTTTTGTATTTTTTCAGGTTGGTTAAGTTGAGGTTCTCGTATATATTTTTTTTTCAAATTTTAATTTGAAGTACTAGAATTTAAAATCAAAATCTTACAAGTTACGACATGAACAAAAATAAAATGATTGTTTATTGAGTTTAGTCTTATTTCGAATATTATTGAGCATTTGCATTTATTGTGAATGAAGTGAGAATTGATTAGTTGTATTATTAAATCAATAACTTTTAGTCAGGTATCATAAACTAAAGAAATTGCAAGAAGATTATAAAAGGCAAGAAATTGTTGCTATTATGCAACTAACTCTAAATCCAAAAGAAATTTTGATTATAATATGTTTAATAAAAAAATAATTACAAGAAATAAAAATGGAACAAAAATTATAGTTATTATACAATTCACCAAAAATCCAAAAAACATTTCAATTATAAGCTACTTGAGAACTACATATATTATAAGAAAAAAATATTGCAATAAATGTTGTTTTTATGCCATTCACTCTAAATTAGAAAGAAAAATAAAATAGATTATAGTTATTATGTATTTCACTCTAAATCAAAATGAAATTTTGATGATAAGATGCTTGAATTGCTTTTCTAAACAGGGTTAGCAATCCTTAATTTCACATGGACAAAGAGATTTGATATTTTAAGCTTAGGGGTTTGGAATTTGAATTTAATGTTTGATGTTTAGATTATAGTTAGGATTAGTTAGGGTTATTTCTTTGGCCAGGAGTTTTGGATTATGGTTAGTTTTGTGGTTAGAGGTTTGGGGTTAGGGATTAGTTAGGGTTAGAGTTTGCGGTTTGGATTAGAGTTAGTATTTAGTGTTTGGATTAGTGTTAGTTTTTAATAGTTATGTAACTTGCACCTTAAGGATGGGGCATGGTTAGAGTTTGGGTTTTAATTACGATTAGGGTTAGGTTATTTGTGAAGAGAGAGGAGAAAGAAAAGGAAAGAAAAAAAAAACTCTAGAGACACATCAAAGCTATGATTGTGACACAACCAATACCATTGAAAAGAGTTCGACAAGATAAATACAATGACACCAAGAAAGGTTACCAATGATGAATGAAGTTGGTCACATTTAGTGAGTCACCCACCACCTTTGGGTTGTAAGTTTAACACACTTATGTTACCATTGGTGAACTTTTTTAATGTTGGATTCGTTTCGTCAAGATATTTCTAATGTTACCGGCGGTGTCGTAGTCGGAGCTTTGATGTGTCTCCAATGTATTCCAAATAGAAACAAAAAAGTAGAAAATCACATAATAGAGAACAATATAAGATTATACAAAAAAAGTAGAAAGATTGTTATCGTGACACATGTAAAAACAATATAAGAGAAACAATAAGCACACAATTCATTTTTTTTAATTAATATGGGTGTTCGGGTCAGTTTGTGCGCATCTCAACTAATCCCACGAGCCCTGAAGTTAACGACCATATAAGTCTCCAGTAATCATAAGGTTTGTGAGATTCGAACTGATGACTTTTAAAAAACAAATGTAGAACCTGACCAGTTGAGCTACACTTCTCAGAATTACAAGCACACAATTCTCCATAATAGAATCACTATACAAAAATTTTAATTTAAAATTTTATTATTAAATATTTTCTCTTCGTGCAGTCTGCATCTCAAAATTATTACGAACTCTTTAAATTAGCCTAAATAAAGTAGAAAATCTAAAAATAAAAAAAAGTTTTAAAAATACTAAACAAAATAGAAAATTGAGAAAAAACAACAAAACTATCCCCAACAACACCTTTAAAATTGAACCTGTAAAGCCCCCATACAAGATTTGAGCACAATACAATCATTGAACTTAATGTTATGGACCTTTTCTATAGTTTAAATACTCTACATAACCCAGATTTAAATCGGTCCATAAATATTGTTGCAATGGTAGCTATCCACGTGCATCTGACTGAGCAAAACCACCTACATCATATCTGCACCTTAGGGGCTGTAGAGAATGATATCTGAACTGCTTCCATATATAAAAGAAGTATAACAATTAATGGAGTATTTCCATGGCAGAAAATCACCTTGTAAATAAATCGTTGAATGCTAAAAGGAATTCCTGGCAAACTCATCACCACGAAAGCTATTCCTTTCCCTTAACTCTAAAGCATAAGCGCATTTTGGGATTCGGTTGGCCTTATGTACCTCTCAAGCTCCATTGCTATACGAACTATATAAAAAGAAAAATATATAGGCATTAATAATCTCATTGATTTGATGCTTCTGCTATAATCTCCTACACGGGTTAAGAATCCCAGCCTCTACGTCAGTCAATGGCTCTTGAAGTCTTTTTCAGTATTTTGCTTACAAGCTTTGGGGTCCAACCTCTTCTTAGTTTCTACCTACTCATCGATCTACAGCCTGTTCTTTAACAGACCGAATCCATTTCCTTGCCTTCATGAGTCCATATAAACTCTTCATATTGTCACTTCTATGTATGCCTCATCCCTGAAAGAATACAAGAAAAATCCTGGAAAAAATGGCTAGCAGTCGAGGTTTCCTGTCATGGTTAATCTTTCTTTTCATTGGAATTCTAGGATTCATTCCTTTTCCAGCAGAAGCTGCTATAAAGAAATATCAGTTTGATGTGAGTTAAATTAGATTATGCACATGCACTTACATACACTTCTTTGGATGATAATTAAATTCGACTTTTATACAATTTGGTGTTTTTTCCCCTCAGATTCAAGTGAAGAATGTGAGCAGATTGTGCCATGCAAAACCTATTGTAACTGTAAATGGGAGGTTTCCAGGGCCAACTATTTACGTTAGAGAAGGAGATAGAGTTATGGTCAATGTTACTAATTATGCACAATATAACATGTCTATTCACTGGTAGGATCATGCTGATATCCATATTGTAAACTGTACAGAACTAACGAGAAAATTTTATGGATTAATCCCAGTTGAGTAAGTATGATTATTGGTTGTCATTGTAGGCATGGACTGAAGCAATATCGCAATGGCTGGGCAGATGGACCAGCTTATATAACACAATGTCCAATCCAAACTGGAAGCAGCTACACTTATGACTTCAATGTAACAGGACAAAGAGGAACCTTATGGTGGCATGCACATATTCTTTGGTTAAGGGCTACAGTTTATGGTGCAATTGTCATTATGCCTAAACAAGGAACTCCATATCCTTTCCCACAACCAAATATGGAAGTCCCTATTCTCTTAGGTAGGAGTCTATGTGCACTTTATTTCGTATCAAAATTATTTTCCTTATGCTTCCCATTAATGTATAGTCGCATCGTTGATTACAAATGTTTTTGCTGGTGTGTGCTCTAGGGGAATGGTGGAACACTGATGTGGAAGAGGTTGAAAAGCAAGGGACTGAAATGGGTTTGCCACCAAATATGTCAGATGCACACACAATTAACGGGAAGCCAGGACCTCTCTTTCCGTGTTCTGAGAAACGTAAGCAAAATAAGCTAAAGAATGCTTAAAGCCATAGTATAATATAACAGTATGACTAGGGAATGCTTAAAGCCAAAGTTGGTTTCTATTCATGAAGTGCTAATTACAAGACATTCATTTCATTTGATGCTTGTTTTAGATACTTTTGCAATGGAGATTGAATCAGGGAAGACATACCTCCTGAGAATCATCAATGCTGCCCTCAACGACGAGCTTTTCTTTGGCATAGCTGGTCACAACATGACAGTAGTGGAGGTTGATGCAGTTTATACGAAGCCATTCACCACTCAAACTATACTAATTGCACCTGGCCAGACCACAAATGTTCTGGTCCTAGCCAATCAAGTTCCAGGCAGATATTTCATGGCTACTAGGGCTTTCTTGGATGTTCCACTCCCTGTAGACAATAAAACAGCCACGGCAATTATGCAATACAAAGGAATCCCGAACACTGTCCTCCCGTCCTTCCCTCAATTGCCTGCATCTAATGATACAGAATTCGCGTTAGGCTACAACCGAAAGCTTAGAAGCTTGAACACTCCACAGTTTCCAGCAAATGTACCCCTTAAAGTTGACAGAAATCTCTTCTACACGGTTGGTTTCGGAAAAGATTCATGCCCCACATGCGTAAACGGAACACGACTCCTAGCTTCTTTGAACAATATCTCTTTTGTTATGCCTCAAATTGGACTTCTTCAAGCTCATTACTTCAACATTAGTGGAGTGTTTAAGACCAATTTTCCCGACAAGCCTCCCACCCCTTTCAACTACACTGGCGCACCACTTACAGCAAGTCTTGGAACAGTCCATGGGACAAGGCTTAGCAAGATTGCATTTAATTCTACTGTGGAACTTGTTCTTCAAGACACCAACTTGCTAACAGTTGAGTCACATCCATTCCATCTTCACGGCTATAACTTCTTTGTTGTTGGCACAGGAATCGGAAACTTCGATCCTGCTAAAGATCCAGCTAAATATAATCTGGTTGATCCCGTGGAGAGAAATACAGTTGGTGTCCCTACTGGGGGCTGGACTGCTATTCGGTTTAGAGCAGATAATCCAGGTATGAACTAACATCTTAAGCAAAATGCATAAAGTAGAACATAGTTTACATTATAGTGTTAACTGATGCTTCTTCTTCTTTTTTTTTAATGTTTGATTGTGTGTACGTAGGTGTTTGGTTTATGCATTGTCATTTGGAGCTGCATACTGGGTGGGGATTAAAAACAGCATTTGTGGTAGAAGAAGGGCCTGGATCTGATCAATCTATTCTGCCTCCTCCTAAGGATCTTCCACCTTGCTAGACATTTTGAAGCTACAGTAAAATCTGACAAGCCAGTTGAAGATGTAAAATATAATCCCCTTATGCTGCTTCCTGCAAAAGCTGTAGGATGTTTCTTGTGAGGACAAAGATTGACTAATAAATGTAAGATGTGATCTACTTGAGACACAAATTTATGTAATTGTAAGAAACTCCACAAATGTATGATATCTGGGAAATCCCAATATTCTTTAAACTCTTATCAATCTTGCAGACTCTCTTGTCTCATTAATAGTAAATGTTCTATATGCTATTTGTAATGTTCTTTCACTTCAAAGTTGAAGAAACCATGTGTGCCTTTCTTTTGTCTAGCTCGTCATGTTCTTGGGGGAAGTTGATAGAATTTATCAAAGTGAAAATTTACATCAGAGACCTCTTTATGGAAGGACTAAACTCCCATCAACTCATCTAGAGGACCTCCTAAAATCAAGCCATGTTGTCTTGAACTTCATGCACCTTTAATGGAAGTCATGAATTCAATGCCCAATTTGTACTCGCCTTCTAAGATATAAATCATTTTCATTTACACCTTGTGAATTATTATTTTTCTTTTATTTTAATTTTTAAACATTCTTTTATTATATCTTATCTAATTTTCTGTTAAATAATATGCGAGTAGTGCATTATATATATATATATATAAAATATCGATTGAAACGTACAAGCAACACCCTTAAATTATACTCCATTTTGATCGATTCAAATGAAAGTCTCACATGTTTTTCTTAAAAAAACTACTATTAAGAATTAATTTTTTTATGACAATTGCTTCGTCTTACCACAGATAAAGTTTTTACCGCAGTATTAGTTTGATTCCTCTGTGTGATATCCATGGAGTGTTTTTTTTTTTTTTTTCTCGAAGCAAAAAAATAATGCAAAAGTTGTTAACGGTTTTTTTATCGTTAAGAAATTTTTTAACTATAAACAAAAAAAGTTTATATATACATTCAATAAAATAAATTAAAAATTATATGTGTTAAGAAATAATAATAAATATGTTGATTTCAATAAAAATTAAGTTGTAAAACTAAGATAACAATGTTATTTTTTAGAGAAAAATAGATTGAATATTTATTTTAGTTTGAAATTAGATTTTTAAAGTTTTAATTAATTAGAATCAGTAAAATTGAGTTTTATTTATCTAAATAAAGCATTAACTTAATAACAAAAAAAAAAAATTTAACACCATAAGAGCTTGATATAAAGTTAACTGAAACAAAATATCAAACTTAATCTCAAGTCAATTTAGAGCATGTTTGGTATTATGATAGCGGTTGCTTTTCAAAATGTGTTTTTTTTACTTGGAAATATATTAAAATAATATATATTTTTTATTTTTTAAATTTTTTTTTAACATCAGCGCATCAAAACGATTTAAAAACACCAGAAAAAAATTAATTTAAAGAAAAAAAATTAAAATTTTTTTATTTTTTTAAAATACTCTTGAAATGTAAAAATAAACATGCTCTTAATATGAAAGAATTAAATTAAGAATAAAAAAAGTTAAATGATAAAAAATTATAGGAAAAAAAACATTATAAATAACTATTATAATTCATCTTACATGAGAAAAAAAACATTATAATTCATAGTGAATTGTGTTTTTTATCTTGTATTGTATTTTTATTATTTTGTTAAAATTTCTTTCATCTTACATTATTTTTCATTTTCATTATTTTAAACATCATTTCATGGTTTACTAAGTATCAATTTTACAAAATCAAACTACAATTATTAAATGAGAAATAAAAGGTCTTAATAAAAAAAATGTGAAAGAAAAAAAGATCCCAATAAAAAAAATAATGTAAATGAAAATTTTTTTGAAGTGATTTATTATTTATAATTCCAATATCATTTCCTGGTTTAACAAACATTAATTTTATAAAACTAAACTACAATGTAAAATGACTCCATAAAAAAATTGATGCCAATTAAAAAAAAAACTAATAAAAAAATATGAATAAAAATAAAAATTTAAGGTGGTTTAGTATTCATATCAATAGTAATTTCATCTTGAATTTTTTAAATTTTTTTATAATTGATATTTTTAATTTGAGGTGGTTTACTTTTGACCATTTTTCAATTTTTTGATATTTTATTAAAAAATTGAGTAACTCATAAATTATTTTAAAAAAGAAAATTAATGAAATATAAAAGAATAGGTATCAATCAAAAAACTCAATATATATATATATATATATATATATATATATATA
>Ga0325410_1006197_pt1 | contig 13147 bp, 5 predicted proteins | sample PopdelMetagenome_16_FD_206182 | JGI IMG/M metagenome (GOLD analysis project Ga0325410, IMG submission 206182) | Populus deltoides microbial communities from Bellville, Georgia, United States - Xylem-PdIQD-R3 | ecosystem: Host-associated > Plants > Phyllosphere > Stem > Wood/Secondary xylem... | reverse complement strand
GAAAAAAAGACAGTACCTGAGGAAATTAAAGAGTCAAAAACTAATAAAAGAAAAATTCCATTAAGTAGGAACCACGTTTGTAGTAGAAACTAAGACAAAAACAGCCAGCCAACCAAAAGTGTACAGCTTTGAGAGAGAGAAGCGCCGGGATTGGAAGAAGCAAGAAGAGTAGCCACCTGGTACCGGTTCAGTTGTGAAACAGACAAAGTAAGAGGTGGCTAATTATTTATAAGACCGTCTTTAATAGCACTACTTTCATTTTTCTACTCGATTCTAATAATTTTTTTATGAATCAACTGTAATTTTAAAGTTTTTTAGTTATAAATTATTATTTTTTATGTTTTTATATGGTTTTGATTTGTTTAAATAAAAAAAATAAAAAAATAAAAAAATATATTTTAATATATTTTCAAGTAAAAAATACTTTAAAAAAATAACATCTACTCAATTCATTAATTAAAAATTTAATCTAAGCAAAATTTCTTTTAAATTAATATCTTAACCCGGTCAATCTTCGATAATTTAATGCATCAGGTTGGCATAAATAAGATTTAGTTTGGTTAATTTTAAAGGTTATTTTAAAAATATTATCTAAATTGATATCTTTTTAGTTAAATATATATATATATATAATAATATTATTATTTTAATATTAATATGGATTAACTCAAATTAATCTAATCAACCTGTGATACAAAACCTAGTACAAAATCTTATATCCATGTGAAAAGTATTCTCAAACCCATATTATATATCAATATTATATATCAAACTTACATCTTGATTAAATATGTGCTATTCATATCGAGATTGGTAATTAAATGGTATAAAAATATGATTATCTTTAACTTAACTTTTGCTTTATTGTGTTTTAATTTTTTCTACAAAAGTATAGTTTTATTACATGCTATATATGTTCGTAGCTCGCAAAAGAATAGTAAAGAGAGGAATAAATAAAGGTACATGAGCGATCATCATCGCCATCATCAGTTTCTCTTGACAAAACGGGGAGGATCCCTTGCACTCCAAGCTAAATCCATCTTTTTTGTCTTGAAACTTTGATAAGATATCAATAATAATAATAATAATAATAATAATAATAATAATAAATCATGCTTCATAGGTTACCTTGTTCTCATTAGATTGTCCACTGAATCCTAGGTTATGCTCGTTCTCTGCTTTTCAATTTAAAAAAAAAAAGTAAAAAAAACCTAGTGCTCCCTTTATTCAATTCGATGAAGTCATTAAAACAAAACTAAATAAGTTTATGGAATAAATTAACACACCAACCTCATAATATTAGGTATTTACAGGGAGAAAATTTGAGTCTGGCGAAATAAGATAGTCAAATTTTGGGTTGAAAAGTCGTGCCAACGTATAAAAAATGTGGCCTTGATGAATGGATAAGGCATGGGGCAACATAACATGGAGGCTTTGTGAAGGTAATATGCTCCCTAGGAAAACTTGTATATATACATACGAGTGTGTGGTTTGGTTGGCTTGGAAATTGGCAGGGCTACCTAGCTATCTGTGAAAGGTGGCTGGTGGGTGGTCGACGGGTCATGTTTCTTTCAAATGCAAACAAAAGTCAACAGATATGCTCAGCCATGTGAGAACAAAATACTTGTTAATGATGAGGGCCCTCAATGTCGTGTTTTGATGGAGTAGATGAGGACTTTGTTAAGCTCCCTTGAACTTGACCACTGGTAGGTTAGGGCTCATTAAATTACAGGCTCTATCTGATTCAAGAATAAAATTATAGGCTGTCTAAAAAGATGTAATAATTTAGAGCAGTGCTAAGATTACAAGAGATGATATTTGAAGAGAGAACAAACCCTAGTGTGAGAGATTAGTTTCGCATCGGAAGGGAGCCAGAGACTGGGGGCCGGGAGAGAGAGTTATTGGTATTGTAAGGTGTGATGACGCAGAAACAAGTGCAGCTCGAATTTGGAATAAACGTGAGGGATGATTTAAACATATATTAAGACTTAATCAAGACTTTAGATAGCACTTTGGCTAATGGATGATTGTCTAAACATTTTATTCATTGAATCAACAATTAAGAAATCAATATGAATCCGAATAAATGTTGGTGGATGATGGGCTCAGAATTTACACTCATTGTACAAGGCAAATAAACACTCATGCAAAATTGAAACCGGGTATAGATATACTTGAAGCTTCCTAAGAGGCTGTTTGGTAATGTAGTGTGGGTGAAGTTCACCCACAACCACAGATATTACTGTTTGGTTAAAAAAAAACACAAGTTGATACTGGTAGGACCTACTAAAAATTCAGCTGTACCGTAGGTTTTGTAAAAGCAGCATTTTACTGCTTCTCGTGGGGGAGGTACCACTGAACAGTGGAGCATGTTCAGTGAACAGTGGAACCATGCTCATTGTCACACTGTTCATGTGAATAGTTTTTTTTCCTTTCGAAAAACCAGTGCAGTGAATTTTAATTTACTTGCACTGTTCACGTGAACAATTTTTTTTTGAAAAACCAGTGCAGTTAATTGATTTCACTCGCACTGTTCACGTGAACGTGAACAGTGCTTTTTTTAAAACAATATAGTTTAAGGTGAATTAAATTTACTTGTCCTGTAATCTCAATTTTATTCCTGATAATATTTTATCTAATTTTATTGCATGCTCAAAAAATCATGGAAACTGTAGTTCTTGTCAGATGAATTTTATACGTAATGGAATTGTAGATAGTTTAATGGAACAATAAAAAATATTTTATATAAAGTATGATTTATTTCATGATGTAATAGCAATAGTTAAATTTATAATATTTAAATTAAAAACCATAAATATTAATATATATTTTTTTGAAATTATTTTATAACCTCAATTTCAAAAGCATTCTTAACCAAACACATTAAACTATTTTTTATTCAACCTCAATTTCAACCACAGTTTTAACCAAACATATATTTTTCCAAACCAACCTCAACTAAAAGTACTTTTTATAAAAACAACTTTTTTCAAACCACAACCACAACAGCTACCGCAATACCAAACACACATTGATGAAAACATACAAAATGGGCTAGTGTGACAAAAGGTCATAATTTGGGTCAAGGGTACCCTTGTGATCAATATCTTTTTAAAGATGCCTTGACTTGGGCGTAGGTTATCTTAATGACGCAACACATTCTGACATGGATGTATTAGCGTATTAGCTCTAATCAAATATAAAACCTCTTTAGCTGATATGTTATAACTTTTTTTTTGTCTATCTTGTACTGTTTTTATTCTATCCTTTGAGATAATTGTATTCAGAATGATTAGATGGTGATTTTATGTTTAATATCGATAACTTGATATTGAAAATATAGGAGAAACTCTCTTGAATTTTTGGTAAAAAAAAAATTTACTCTAATCTTAAATTGAATTATTATATTCCTATTTGTAAATTTAGGTAAAAAATTGGAGGTTGTTACATTGGTATTAGAGTCCTGGTCTAGGTTAGGAGTTGAGTTGAAATCTGATAAGTATTGGATTGTTTCAGGATGGTGCGCACAAGGTAAAGTGTGATGACAGATCCCTCTCCAACATATAAACAATGTCAACATCTTGGTTTAAAGGATATATACATTATTTCGATTATGATGACTAAGAAGAATATCTTGCTTATGGCGCCCGCTAAATTAGCTGACTTGAAGATTTAATTACAAGAATTGTTGGATAAAGGGTTCATATATCCAAGTAACTCACCCTGAGGAGCTCCAGTGTTATTTATGAAGAAAAAAAAAGATAGGACCTTCAGACTTTATATTGATTATAGGCAGCTAAACAAGGTAACGGTGAAGAATAAGTATTCACTGCCATGGATAGATGACTTATTTGACCAACTAAAAAGGGTAAGGGTCTTCTTGAAGATAAATTTGAGGTTAGGGTACTTTAAATTCTTGATCAAGGAACAACATGTGCCAAAGATTGCATTCAGAACCCGTTATGGACATCACGAGTTCTTAGTAATGCCATTAGAACTTACAAATGCTCCTACGATGTTTATGGATTTTGATTAACTGGGTGTTCTGCACTTATTTGGATAAGTTTGTTATAGTGTTTATAGATGATATTTTGGTTTATTTGAGATCATACCTAGAGCACGAACAATAATTGAGACAAGTATTGCAAACCTTTAGGGAGCATTGATTGTATACCAACCTAAATAAATGTGAATTTTGGCTGAATAAAGTGATTTTTCTAGGGCATGTCATATATGTTGAAGAGGTACTAGTGGATCCTAGGAAGATGTAGGCAATATTGAAGTGGGAGGGACCCGCAATGTGATTTAAATTTATAGTTTTCTTGGGTTAGCAGGATACTACAAGAGATTCATTAAGGGATTCTTCATTATAGCTATTCCGATGACCCGACTGACTTAAAATATGACAAAGTAAGAATGGAATAAAAACTGTGAAGAGAGCTTCTAAAAGTTTTTTTAAAAAAAGAGGTTTGCCACCGCTCCGGTGTTAACATTACCTTTAGAGATGAAAAGGTTTGTAGTTTATAGTATTAATGCGACATGACAAAGTGATTGCTCATACCGTAAGACAATTAAAGGATTATGAGGGTAACTACCAATACATGATTTAGAATTGGCTTTAATGGTATTAATATTGTAGGTTTGGAAACATTAATTGTATAGGTCCCGTGTTTGAATTTTTATAGACCATGAGAGTTCGAGATATTTAATGACCCAAAGGGACTTAAACATGCGACAAAGAAGATGAGTGAAGCTCATTAAGGACTATGACAATGAAATTTAATATCACTCGGGAAGGGCAAATGTGGTAGTTGATGCCCTTAGTCACAAATACAAAACTGTATCAAATGAACAAGAAGTTTGGGATAAGAAAGAATTACTAGAATTAAGGAAAATCAACATCAAGATAGAAGTCAGGCTTGAAGATTCCTTAATCGCTCAATTAAAAGTGTAGTCTATATTCTGGGATAAAGTGTTGTAGGCTCAACAGGAGGATGTTAAGGCAATTAAAATAAGAAATAAGGTTGAATCAAGAGTTGAGAATCCTTTTTGGATACTAGATGATGGAATTATCACCATGAGAAAGCGAATGTATCTAGCAAAAGACAAGATGTTAAAGAATGAAGTGTTAAAATAAGCACATGAATCCAGATTTGCAGCATATCTTGGAAGCACCAAGATGTATATGAACTTAAAAAGATTACAATTGTTGGCCAAGTATGAAAAAAGAAGTAGTAGAGTATGTGTCCGAGTGTAGTGTCTGTCAGCAAACAAAAATGAAGCATCAGAAGCAGATAGGGCTTTTACAACCACTTTTAATGCCAAAATAGAAGTGGAAAGATATCACAATGAACTTTTATGTCTGGTCTGCCTAAAACAAAAAGGAGAAATGATGTCATATGGGTTATTATAGACTAATTTACTAAATATGCTCTCTTTTTACATATGAAGATGACGGGCTCAGTTAATAAGTTAGCTAAGTTGTATGTAAATAAAGTAGTGAGATTGTATGGAGTGCTAAAGTTGATTGTCTCGGATTGAAACCCCAGATTTACTTCTTGTTTGTGGCCAAGTATCCAGCATGCTCTAGAAACAAACCTAAATCTGAACACTACTTTTCACCCCCAAACTAACAAACAATCTAAAAGAACAATCCAAAACCTAGAAGACCTATTAAAGGCATGTATATTTTAGTTTGAAGGTAATTAGGAGGATCACTTGCCATTGGTCGAATTTAATTATAATAACAATTATCAATCTACAATCAGGATGACTCCCTATGAAGACTTATATGGATGAAAATGCCAAACCCCCGTGTGCCGGGAGGATGTTGGAGATAGAAAATTGATTGGGCCTGAATTGGTGTAACTCACCTCAGAAAAAATGAGAATCATAAAGGATATAATAAAAGTAGCACAAAATAGAAAAAATATTTATGCAGATCAAAAGAGAAGGCCTCTTGAATTCAAAGTGGGGGACAAAGTGTATTTAAAGGTTTCTCTATGGAAACACATGTTATGATTCAGGATGAAAAGGAAAATGGTGTTGAGATATATCAAACCATATGAAATCGAGAAGAGAATTAGGCTTGTAACATACAAATTGATTTTGCCCTCCCACTTAGCCAAGATTCATGATGTGTTTCAAGTTCCATTAAAAATCGAGGAAGATTTGATGTTAAAGTTAAAGCCAATAAGGATATTAGACCAAAGTCAAAAGGTCCTCAGAAACAAAAAGGTCCTTATGGTAAAAGTACTGTAGAAGAGCTCACAAATCAAGGAATAGGCTTGAGAAAGGGAGACAAAAACGAAAACAAAATATCCTGAATTGTTTGTAAATTCAGGTAAAAGATTTAAATTTCAAGGACAAAATTCTCTTTAAAAATGGGAGAATATAAAACCTTGATTAAAATTTTTCCATGATTTGATTTAAAATAATAAAAAATAAAAGGATGTTAAGAACATAAGAAAGGGGCAAACTAGGAATATAAAAAGAAAAGAAAATTTCATCATTTCTCTCAAATGGTGGTTGGCTACTACTTGAAAGAGGGGGGATTTCAAAAATTTCTTCATTTATCTCTCTAGAAATTGGTTGGGTTTCATCGTAAATCAAAGGGGAAAGTTGCTAACAGCATTAAGACAAGAATTGAGAGGAGGATTTAGAGGTTTTGGAGAGAGAATTGATAAGCTAACATTTGAAGCTCATTTCCACGCCTGGTAAAAAAATTTTAACCCAATTATTTGAGTTTTATGGAATAAATTCTAGTTTTATACATGACATTGAATTTTTCTAGTTGTGGTTCTTGAATAGAAATTTGGGGAAAATTTTATATTGTAATAAATTATTGCAATTGGGGTAAATTGTGTTATAAATAATGTCTTATAGTAAATAATTGAAGAAAATATATGGGGTTATTAGAAGAGATTAATGCTGACTATAATAGGGAAAAATAGAGAGTTTGAGGAAATTGATTTGTTATGTGAGAGGTGTTATGAGTGTGTTTGATATGAATTAATGCTTTTGGGGGTGGAAATTATTGTATGAATGAATGAAATAAATTTCATTGACCTATTATATTAATGGTTGTTATCAATATTGATTTTTAGCCTAAATCAATTGACTTCATTAATTAATTATGTTGCTAATGTTAAATTTAATCATTATGTTACATCAATTAAATTCGTTGATTTGTTATAATAATTATTATGTTGATGAAAAATATCAAAATAAATTGTTGAATTGAATTAGTTGGTTGAGTTGATTTATTATGTCTATAAGAATTATTGGGTTGAATTAATTGATATATTGATTTGTTATTTGGATAAGTAATATTAGAAATAAATTGTTGAATTGAATTGATCAATCAAATTGACTATGTCATTTGATTTATCATTAATGTATGTGTTATATCAAAATTGTTTATTTTGTTATTTAGTTAAATGGTTATTTAGTTGTATTGGAAAATTAATTCAACTCAATAAAAGGTAGTTGTTCTAAGATTCAAATAGATATGATTGTTCTCAAATGTCCCTAGACATTTAGATTGATACATATTATGTTATTTTCTTTATAAAAGAAAATACTTATTCTTATAAGTTGAGGTATGAAAGATACCTGCAACTAATATATAGGTGTCTGTCATATAAGAGGTACACCAAACTCACCCGCATGAGAATTTCTTAAGGAAAAAACATTTGTGTCTATAAAAATGTTCATATAAAAGTTATGTAAGTTAATCTTATACTTGAAATCACTAAGTTATTTTATATAGGGAATGTTTGTTTTAATATTGACTATACATTGTCTTAATCAAGGGTAACAAACATGCAAATATTGAGTATAACATGAACTATATAAAGATATTTGAGTGATCAAGAGAGAATTCATCACTTTAGGTGAATTAAAAAAATATTTCAAATGTTCTCAAATAGTAGTAATTATAAAATCCTTTTTAAGGTGGAATGAGATTTGAAAAGAGTTTAAAATTTTATTCAAATAATTAATTATTATGATGTTGAGAACAAACATGATTTGACAAAACACATATATTATATGTTATAATGTCTAAATTATAATATTATTGATAAAGAAATAATAATTACACTGAAGAATTAATCACTGAAAGTTTAAGTCAAACATGGTATGACTTTTTAATATTTAGGGGATCATGATAAGTTGTTTGATGATGCATTTAATCTTTAAATATAGATTAATCAATTATTGAATTGATAATAAATTAAATTATTAAATTTATTTAATCTTATTTTCATTAAGATTATAATTTATATGTAGGCTAAGATACTAGAAATATAATAGATCATAGACATTAAGAATCATTTGTTATAAATTAAACTGAGATAATTAATAAAGTGTGAATTTATTATAAATAAATTTTAGGAATTGAGGAATAGAAAAATCAAGTATGAACGTGATTGAATAAATTTCTAAACTATACTAAAATAATATGTGATATTATTCGAGGGCAAAGTGATATTTTATCATTTATAGAGTTATTAATTTTTCCCTATAAATAGACTTTTATGCCTCATATTCTCTGTATATAACATAATGTACACACTCCACCTATACATATAGGTATAGTAGAGGTGGAAAAAAGAGCTAGCACTCGAAGCATGTCAATCGCTTTTTTCTAAAAGGATTTTAAGGGATTTTTTTATTGGTGCTTCATATGAATTACTATTAAAGGCCATATACTTGGATGACTCGTGATTTATGACAGTCCAACCTTGAAGAAGTTGTTCAAACATTAAAAAGAAGATTTGATCTTCAATTAATCTTTGTTCAAACTCTAAACAATTCTAAATTGTCTAACAAGATATTTGGGATTCCTGAAAAAAAATTAAATTAATATTTGCATTGTGTTTAAGAATTTCAGGAAACCCAATAATCAATTATGCCTATAATGGCTCAATACTAGATATATTTCTATAGAAACTCTTTAGGATGGATCATTTTTAGAACTATGCATCTCATTTTAATATTCCCATGCTCTAACTAGTGCAGGGTCATAAGGACCTTGACACACACTTAAATTGTGGATGAAAAGGAGATATTACTCACCGTAAAAAAATCTAAAAACATTAGACTCCAACATACACACACACACACTAAGATTTATTTCATATTATTCATAAGTATTTTAGAGTTTCGATGAATATTGTGTAAGCATTTTCCACATCAGCATCTTGCAATCTGAGATCGTCAAGGGTTAGAGAAAGGATAACCTCCTCGAGCAATTTTTTTATAATAATGATTCATGTAAAAATGTTAAAATAACAAACCATATGTACATCTCTGCCTATCATATGATGATATGATGACCATGAGTGATTTCAAGATCAAGCAAATGAGAAAACAAAATCTAAGAAGCGATTGAAATCCTTACGTAAAAACTCAAACAAAAGCTAGGGTAGAGGACAAATAAATAGAAGAAATAAATAATAAAGAATGGAAAACGATATAAAATCTAATTAATCACCTAGCGTTGTATTCTGAGAGTGTTTGATAATATGGTAGCGATTATTTTTAAAAATATTTTTTACTCGAAAATATTTTAAAATAATATTTTTTATTTTTAAAAAATTATTTTTTATATTAGCACATCAAAATAATCTGAAAATACCAAAAGATATTAATTTGAAATAAAAAAATAAAACAAAAATTTCAAAAGAATTTTTAAAATGCAAAAACAAATGGTAAGTCTAGAAAAATCAATACAAAAAAAAGGTAAAAAAATCATAGAAAAAAAAACAAAATTAGCAGTTTAGTAAACAGCTAATCTGTAGAAGGAAATCGCCACAAAAACAACATAAATCAAACTCCAAATTGGATGTTCAATCAAAGAACTTCAAAAATCAAAACACAACCTAATGAATTAACCAAAACAACAATCATAAAAAAAACCCACCTAGAACAAAGATTAAATATTTTGAAAAGGATGATAACCAAGGCTGATAGCGGATGAAAATAATAGGCACCGAGAGAGACACAAAAAATAAAGCAAATAGAAGCTGAAATACTAGAAAAGAAGACGAAGAAGAGGAAGAAGAAGACTAGCATGAGATTGTGAGTGCGGGGAATTAACATTGTGATAGTAGAGGAGAGGAGATGTTGTAGTTGGGGTTAGGAATACTATATTTTATTAAAAGACTTTATCATATCTATTATTATTGTTATAAATAAATAGTGATTTGTTTAAAAGTCAAATAATCACATGCAAATAAAGAAATTGTTGATGTAGAATTAAATGATAAAAGAGAATTTAATTAGTTTGCTCTTCTAACCAATTCATTTCTCTTTCTCCATCACCCTCTTCCATTGTAATTCTCTCTCTTTCTTTAATTAATCCATCTTTTCTTCAATTACATGCTTGAAAATAAAAAAATCAAACCCTAATTACTACACTTGTATTCAATAATGGGTCAAACAAATAACATCAATAACAATTTTTCATTTCACTCCTTTTAATCCAACAACTATTTATATTTTTCCTTTCACCTTTACTATACATTTTTGAATCAACATATGCAATCTGCGACATTGTTTTTTAATATCAAAACTAGATTTACAACGTATTTCTAAACAAACTCGTAACCTATAGTGTCTAGGCATTGTTTTCATCACATGGTGATGGGATAGTTGGTAAAGTCATTAATTTTTCTTGTAAATTTATTACATTTTTGAAGAGCTAGACTTACAAACTTTCTTTCTTTCTTTTTTCTTTATATAAAGAAATGATAAATAATAAAAAACAGACTGGTCAACAATCAAGATCATTTGGATATGAGAGGTTTTCATGAAGCATGTCATGAACGCATGAATCTTTAACTTCAGGCCCATTTGGAAGACCATTTTATGCTGCAATATCATAAAACTGATGGTAATATCTCAACAGTGAAGTACGGAAACTACCATTGGTGTTAATACAAGTGTATAGAAAGGTTAACAAATCATGGCAGACATGGTCTCCATGGTTGTTTGGCTCTATGATTTGAACCATTTCAAGCCAGCTCCATAGCTCATTTATTGCTTTCAGTTGGACTTTTGATCCCTCATTTGTTATGAGCAAGTAGCTTTAAATGGGTAAAGGGTAAATTACAAGGAATTTACAAACTTTGAATTTCAGAAGTTGTAATTCCATATGAGACACGTTGGTGATTCTTATTAATTAAGTGACTCAACCCTCTTATTTTTGTATATTTTTCTTGTAAAATAGACTAAGGAGATGTGAATGATTCTATATTTTAAGAATAGATTTTCATAATTGGTTATCCTATTCACGATTACATAAGTGTTAACTATTTTAAAAAATATATGGATAACTCATTCATGTAAGTATATGAGAGAATCAATCTTTAAAATATAATATTGCTCTTAGATGAAAAGTAACATGTGCTTATAAAAAAATTGAAAAAATATATTATATGATAAGCAATATTAAATATTTCAAGGAAACATGAAATCACAATGTCATAACTTATTTTTGGGTTATTCCCCCATAATTTTATCATTTTTTCTTTCAAAATAAAAAATATATAATTTTATGAGGGACTTAATTAGTGAAAAAAATTAGTTTGGAAACTCAATTTGAGCTTAATTGAAAAGATTAAAATTTTAGAGAACTAAATTTAATTTTTACAAAGTCAAGAGGTTCAAATCATGGGTAAAAGTGCAAGAAAATCAAAAAGTTTGAAGTAAATTAAGGGCTAAATTGAAGAAATTCACAACTAAAGACCATCTTGAAAAAGGCATCAAAATCTAGGGACTTAATTGGCTGAAATCTGGGGCTGACAATGAAGTTCAGTAGGGGCAAAATATATAATATTGAAAGTTTAGGGTAAATTAGGAGTGTAACTGAAAGAAATTAAAAGTCGGATGAACAAAATGAACTTTGGTTTAATCCCTGAATTAAAACCCTAAAAGCCAAAATAACGATGTTTCATTGAAATGAAACGGCACGTTTTGACCACATAGTAAAAAAAAGACAGACCAGATGATGTGTCATTTGATACTATTCTTCTTCATCATTTTTTCACCTAAAAGCTGCTCAGGTGGCCACCTTTTCAAAGCATTTAATGCTTCATCTATTAACCAAACCATACACCAATATGATGGTCTGACACTTGACCATACCTTGGTATGGTTCTTTTTGGTCGATTGACACTGCAACAGCTTCAGCAGCTTCACCCCCTATAAATAGAGATGAATTCCATGTCATGGGGAAGAAGAAATTTGAAGCCAAAGTTTTTTTTTAGGGGGGGAACCAGCCCCCTTGTTTCCATCTTCTTCTCCCCCTGCCAGCTTTCTCCCATTTCCTCCGCCATCGTTGCAGCCACCAGCCACATGTTGGTCTTCCCAGCTCCGCCAACTAGTCACCCTCTACACTAGGTAATCTTATTCTTTCCTTTTGGCTGCAAAAATTATAGTCATTTGCATGCAGAACAAGAACTCATTCTACATGCAAAAGGAAAATTAATTAACATGATTGTTAGGTCGGGGCAACAACCATGTGGGTCATGGGCCGGACCTGTTTCGGCCCAACCTTGATGGGTGGGACGGGTCCAGCCCATTTAAAAAAAAGAGGGGGGCTAGATCTGTTGAGCCAACCTAACTCAACTAGGTCTGACTCAGATGGTTGGATTGGGCCCAACTCAATATATTTAATAATAATATAGTAATATTAAAAAAAGAGTTATTATGATGAAATTCAGGCCTAAATTAAAATAAAAAAAAGACCCTTGAGCTCAAGTGGAATAAAATTCAAGACTCAATTGAATAGTCATTGTACCGTTAGGGACTAAAGTGAACAATGGGATCACAAAATGTTTGGCGTATAGGAAACATGTGCCAGCGCGTAAGGAGAGCTATGCAATTGGATGGATGGCTAACCTCTAAAGACGATCTCCTTTGGTACCTTTGAAAAAAAGTCTCGACAAGGGTTTCCATTCAAAGTCATACATGGCGTCTTCCAGCTTTTCTCCTCCTCTTTTTTTTTTCCCCCCTCTTCTCCCCTTGAATTCCACAACTGAAAATTTTCTATTCCTTTAAGGGCTTCATTCTTTTTTAATTATCAATTACAGTTCCTTTGGTTTTAATCTCTTAGCAAAAGAAAAAAAAAACCGGCACT
>Ga0325410_1006191_pt1 | contig 13152 bp, 3 predicted proteins | sample PopdelMetagenome_16_FD_206182 | JGI IMG/M metagenome (GOLD analysis project Ga0325410, IMG submission 206182) | Populus deltoides microbial communities from Bellville, Georgia, United States - Xylem-PdIQD-R3 | ecosystem: Host-associated > Plants > Phyllosphere > Stem > Wood/Secondary xylem... | reverse complement strand
TATCTCCTCCTCCTTTGTTTGTATTGTTTGTAAGCTTCATTAATACAAACCAGTAGCTCCGTGGAGTAGGCAAGTTGCCGAACCACGTAAATTGTGTGTGATTGAGTTCTGGAAATAGCCCAACACAACGAAGGTCCATACGTTGTTTCTGACACTGACAATATGTTCGTCGCTATCGGCTGTGATACTGTAGCTGAAATGCGAGGTAGACGAGAAGACAAGAATGATACATACCTGGTAGGATGCATTTCCAAATGTAGCAATGAGAAATATGTACCAAACACATGCTCCGGAATCGGTTGCTGCCAAACCTCAATTGCCAAAGGAATTAAGCACTTCTCCGTAAACGCAACTAGTGACAATAATCATACGGGAATCTAGGAATTCAATCCTTGCAGCCTTGCGTTCATTATTGAAGAAAAGCAGTTCAGCTTTTTTCCAAGTAACCTGTCGGATTTGGTGAAAGTAAGTAAGGTTCCTATTATAGTGGATTGGAGTATTGGGCGCAATAACTGCGAAACCTTGGAAAAGAACAAGATGTCTAATGCATGAAGAGGACAGAGCAAATGTCATGACACTGAAAATGGGTTTGGGTACATTTGCAAATGCTTAGATGGCTATCAAGGAAATCCATACCTCCCAAATGGTTGCCAAAGTATGCATTTCTTTTTCTTAATTTTATCCCTTTTTTTATAATTTTTTACTTACATAAAGAGAAAGTAAAATTATTTGTAATTGATTTCGAGGAGATCTCTAATATGATTTTTCGAGATTGGATTACTTGAAATTAACAGAATTTACTATAGTTTTACGTAAAGGCTTCTCTTTATGATGCTTCTGCAGACATTAATGAATGTTCAGATCCAAAAGTAGCCCACAATTGCAGCCACAAATGCATCGACACCGAAGGGAATTATACATGTTCTTGCCCCAAGGGGTACCATGGAGATGGGAGAATAGATGGAGAACGCTGCATCCGCAATCGATCATCAGTGATTCAGGTCGCTGTCGGTAAGTTCGTATATCATCCTCTTCATTTTCAATCCCGATGTTCATGTACATACTATTATGTATAGATCTGTTGGAAGATTGTTTCATGGCAAAGAACCAGTCAAAGAAGAAGTAGTCAAAGATTTATTTATGCTCTATATTTCCTATTTTTATACAAATAATTAACTGCATCCTAGTCTCTAGAAATTAGGTGATTTGTTAGTATGTTAACAGATTGTAGCAGGATTTTTATGCTTTATTGTATCATTTTTGTTTTGTTTTGCAGTATAAATATCTGTAAAGATTGCAACATAAAGTAAGATCATATTCTTCAATTCTCAGCTAATAAAACAGTAAAAACTTCTACTGTTCAGATCAAGATTTCAACAGTAACAAACTGTTACTATAAACATCAAAATTGTCCATTCTTTCTAAGTTTCATTTTTCTTTTCTAAACACTGTCAATTTGTAGGAATTAGGTGATTTGTTAGGATGTTAACAGATTGTAGCAGGATTTTTATGCTTTATTGTAGCATTTTTGTTTTGTTTTGCAGTATAAATATCTATAAAGATTGCAACATAAAGTAAGATCATATTCTTCAATTCTCAGCTAATAAAACAGTAAAAACTTCTACTATTCAGATCAAGATTTCTGGCAATTCTCAACAGTAACAAACTGTTACTGTAAACATCAAAACTATCCATTCTTTCTAAGTTTCATTTTTCTTTTCTAAACACTGTCAATTGGTATCAGAGCTGATTTCTTAAAGGACCTGTGATGGATAATGAAACAAGTTTTTCTCACATTTCTTCTCCAATCTTCAATGGAGAAAATTATCAACTTTGGGCAGTAAGGATGGAAACCTACTTAGAAGCACTTGATCTTTGGGAGGCTGTCGAAGAGGATTATGAAATTCCACCACTGCCAACTAATCCTACCATGACTCAGATCAAGAGTCACAAGGAGAGAAAAACCAAAAAATCCAAAGCAAAGGCATGTCTATTTGCTGCTGTCTCAACAACAGTTTTCACAAAGATCATGTCCCTAAAATCTGCCAAAGATGTATGGGATTATCTGAAGGAGGAGTATGCAGGAGATGAAAGGATACGTGGAATGCAAAGCCTTAACCTCATAAGAAAGTTTGAGCTGCAGAGGATGAAGGAGTCTGAGACCATCAAAGAGTACTTAGAAAAATTGCTTGGAATTGTCAACAAGGTGAGAATGCTGGGCACAGACTTTACTGATTGCAGAATTGTGGAGAAAATCCTTGTTACGGTGCCTGAAAGATATGAGGCATCTATAACTACCTTGGAGAACACCAAGGATCTGTCCAAGATCAATTTGGCAGAATTGATAAATGCTTTGCAGGCTCAAGAACAAAAGAGACTGATGAGGCTGGATCATGTTACAGAAGGAGCATTACAAGCAAAGTATCCTGATTCTAAGAGTCATTTCAGGAAAAATCAGGTTTCAAGCAGTAGTAACACTACTGCTCGTAAATTCCAGAACAAAGGAAAATTTCTCAAAAGAAATTTTCCACCCTGTCAACACTGCAACAAGACGGGACATGCACCTTTCAAGTGCTGGAAAAGGCCTGATGCAAATTGCAGCAAATGTAATCAAATGGGACATGAGGCAATCATCTACAGGACAACAATTCAGAGACAAGATGTTGATGCACAAGTGGCCAGTCAAGATGATGAAGATCAAATGTTCGTAGCTTCATGTTTTTCAGTCCAAACCACCTCAGATCACTGGCTGATAGACAGTGGGTGTACGAATCACATGACCCCTGACAGAAGCCTCTTTCGAACCTTGCAATCTACTGAAGTTGCAAATGTCAGAATTGGGAATGGTGCTTGCATAGCTGTAAAAGGAAAGGGGACAATTGCCATCACCACAAAGTCAGGTACAAAAACCATTTCTGAAGTTTTATATGTACCTGAAATAGATCAAAATCTATTAAGTGTGGGGCAATTGATTGAGAAAGGGATGAAGGTTGTCTTCGAAAATTATTTTTGCTATGTCTTTGATGCTGCTGGACAATTAATTTTGCAAGCTAAGATGCAAGGAAAGAGTTTTTCATTCCTACCATTTGAGGAGGAGTATTCAGCTTTTCAAACAAAGCTGACTGATATGGAAGTGTGGCATAAAAGACTAGGCCACTGCCATCAACAGAGGATGATAAGCATGAAGAAACATGACTCTGGAAGAGGAGTGCCTAAATTCACTGACTTTCCATCAAATTGCAGTGCATGTCAATTTGGTAAACAAAGCAGGAAGTCATTCCAGAAATCAACTTGGAGATCTACACAGAAACTCCAATTGATTCACACTGATGTTGCTGGTCCACTCAGCACACCTTCAATCAAAGGTAGCCGATACTATATTCTTTTTATTGATGACTTTTCTAGGATGTGCTGGGTTTTCTTCATGAAATACAAATCAGAAGTTGCTGGGATTTTTTTCAAATTCAAGAAGAATGTGGAAAACATAAGCAATTACAGAATTCAGGCCATTAGGTCTGATAATGGCAAGGAATATACCTCATCAGAGTTCAATCTCTATTGTGAGGAAGCTGGCATCGATCATCAACTCACTGCTCCTTACACACCAGAGCAGAACGGTGTTAGTGAAAGAAGGAATCGATACATCATGGAGATGGTGAGATGCATGTTGCATGACAAGAACTTACCAAAGGATTTTTGGGCAGAAGCAGCCAGCACTGCAGTTTTTCTTCAGAACAGACTGCCCACAAAATTGCTTGACGAGAAGACACCTTTTGAAGCTTGGTATAATTACAAACCTTCACTAAGATTTCTTAAAGTCTTTGGCAGTCTGTGTTTTGTTCACATTCCACAGATCAAAAGGGACAAGCTGGACAAGAAGGCTGCACCAGGAATCTTTGTTGGCTATAGTGGTGCATCTAAAGCTTACAAGGTTTACCATCCTCAAACACAAAAAATGGTTGTTACCAGGGATGTCCACTTTCAAGAAGAAGATCAGTGGGACTGGGGACAATCACAAATGAATAATCAGCCTCATGAAGAAGAGCAATGGGATTGGGGACACTCACAAAGAAACCAGCAGCCTGCAGATCCATTGCTAGATGAAACATTTGATAATCCACCAACAAGAGGCACTCGATCACTTGAGGATGTCTATCAAAGGAGCAATGTAGCCCTCTGTGAACCAGAAGGCTATGAAGAAGCTAAACAAAGTCCAGAATGGCAGAAAGCAATGCAGGAGGAGATATCAATGATTGAGAAGAATTGCACATGGGAACTTGTTGACAAACCACCTGGAAAAAACATCATTGGCGTGAAGTGGATATTCAGGACTAAACTGAATGCTGACAGCACCATCAACAAGCATAAAGCTAGGCTGGTGGTCAAGGGGTATGCACAAATCTATGGTGTTGATTATTCAGATACTTTTGCACCTGTAGCGAGAATGGACACCATTAGACTTTTACTTGCTGTTGCTGCTCAAAAGAACTGGAAAGTATTCCAGTTAGATGTCAAATCTGCCTTCCTCAATGGCATATTGCAAGAAGAAATTTACGTTGAGCAGCCTGCTGGTTTTGAAATTCAAGGGAAGGAAGACAAAGTGTATTTACTAAAAAAAGCTCTCTATGGGTTAAAGCAAGCACCTAGGGCATGGTATGGTCGGATTGATGATTATTTGACAGGTGCTGGCTTTCAAAAGAGCTTGTCTGAAGCAACTCTTTATGTGAAGAGCATCAACAATGATGTGATTATAATTTCACTCTATGTTGATGATCTCTTGGTGACAGGGAGCAACACAGAGCAAGTTGAACATTTCAAGCTGAATATGATGGAAGTTTTTGAGATGACTGATCTCGGTCTAATGAGCTTCTTCCTGGGAATGGAAATCTTATAGGGCAAGGATGAAATCTTCATTTGTCAAAAGAAGTATTCAATGGAAATTTTGAAGAAATTCCATATGGAAAGTTGCAAGCCAACAACTACTCCAATGAACCAAAAGGACAAATTCAGCAAAGAAGATGGAACTGCCAAGGTGGATGAAGAGAAATTCAAAAGCTTGATTTGGGTGTTTGTTGTATTTAACAGCAACTAGACCCGACATACTTCATGCAATAATTTTACTATCTCGGTTTATGCATTGTCCGAGTGAAATTCACATGAGAGCTGCCAAAAGAATCCTAAGATACATCAAAGGGACTTGCAGCTATGGAGTCAAATTTCAGAAGTGTCAGGAATTAAAACTACATGGATTTTCTAACAGTGATTGGGGAGGATCCATTGATGACATGAAGAGCACCTCTGGTTTTTGTTTCAACCTAGGGTCAGCTATATTTTCATGGTCATCTAAGAAGCAAGACACGGTGGCTCAATCTACAACAGATGTAGAATTCATTGCTGCCACAGCAGCTATAAACCAAGCTCTTTGGCTTCAGAAATTGCTACGTGATTTACATATGGAAGGAGAGGAAGCAACTGAAATTTCAGTTGACAATCAAGCAGCTATAGCAATCTCACACAATCCTGTGTTTCATGGGAAAACAAAGCACTTTAACATCAAGCTTTATTTTTTACGTGAGGTGCAAAAAAATGGTGATGTCAGGTTGATATATTGCAAGTCTGAAGAACAATTAGCGGATTTGTTTACTAAACCACTTCCAGTAAGCAGGTTTGAATTTTTAAGACAAAAGATTAGAGTTTACAGCTCCTAAAACAAGGAGGAGTGTTGGAAGATTGCTTCATGAGCTGGCAAAGAACCAGTCAAAGAAGAAGTAGTCAAAGATTTATTTTTGCTCTGTATTTCCTGTTTTCATGCAAATAATTAACTGCGTCCTAGTCTCTAGGAATTAGGTGATCTGTTAGTATGTTAACAGATTGTAGCAGGATTTTTATGCTTTATTGTAGCATTTTTGTTTTGTTTTGCAGTATAAATATCTGTAAAGATTGCAACATAAAGTAAGATCATATTCTTCAATTCTCAGCTAATAAAACAGTAAAAACTTCTACTGTTCAGATCAAGATTTCTGGCAATTCTCAACAGTAATAAACTGTTACTGTAAACATCAAAACTGTCCATTCTTTCTAAGTTTCATTTTTCTTTTCTAAACACTGTCAAGATCTTTCATGTGCCATTAAAGGTAGCTGTTTGTTTTTTTGGTTTCACATTTTTAATTTGGATAGGATATATTCAGGTGCCAATTTTTATTTCTTGTTATTTAGATAAGGCTGTGATAGGCAATATTATTAAAACTATATCACAGTCCCTACTTCTAGTTCATCCTAATACTTGGTCCCCTCCATCAGAGACCTGAGTTTAATACTCATACTGGCCTCTTGTAGCAGGAATTGAGTGTAGATTTTTGTTAATTTTCTTTTCAGGATTTTTAGATTTTCAAAGCATAAACTGAAATCCATGCAGTTGTTTAGAAGTATGGTGATAAATGCTTGGCCGGATGTCAGAGCTTTGGCTAGAATTTATTTTATCAATAAAATTTGAAGTAGCTGGCGATGCAAAAGTGACTTGAAATATCCAGACACTATTCTAGATTTATTTCATCTCAAATTTGCAGCCCTTGGTATTTCAGAAAACAAAACTGAGAGGCATCTAATTTGATCCATATAAACTCTGGAACCTCAAAACCCACAACGTTTCAAAGTCAAATCCACTACAAATGTACTCGTTTTTAATTTATTCTATATAGCCGCGGGATCATTTCAACCAGAACTTCTTGATGGGAAATTTTCTCTCTCCACCATTTATACATGATTTCAAATATTTCTTATTAAATCGAAAGGTTTACTCGCTAAACAGAAGCAAAAACTTGCAATAATCCCCCCTATGATCTTAACCATTCGGGTATACTTGCTCAATTTGGACGAATTTTCATATCTGCAATGTACATAATTAATTACAAATTAATGTTTCAACATCCTTGTACATGTAGGAATTAGAGTGGGACTGACATCTTTGTTGATGGGAATTACTTGGCTGTACTGGGGATACAGTAAATGGAAGCTAATGAAGCTCAAAGAGAAGTTCTTTAGGCAAAATGGTGGTCTCATGTTGGAGCAGCTGCTATCAAGAAGGGAAGGATCCGTTACAGAAACGGCAAAAATCTTTACAGCTGAAGAACTCGAGAAAGCCACTGACAAGTACCATGAAAGTAGAATTCTTGGCCGTGGAGGTTTTGGTACAGTTTACAGGGGAACTTTAACAGATGGAAGAACTGTTGCAATCAAGAAGTCCAAAACAATCGATCAAAGCCAAATCGAGCAGTTTATCAATGAGGTGGTTGTTCTTTACAAAATCAATCACAGGAATGTGGTGAAGCTTCTAGGATGTTGCTTGGAGACAGAAGTCCCATTACTAGTTTATGAATATGTTGCAAATGGCACCCTCTATGACCATATTCACGACAAGAGGAAGGTGTCGGCCTTCACCTGGGAATTCCGTTTGAAGATAGCTTCTGAAACTGCAGGTGTTCTATCATATTTGCATTCCGCAGCTTCTGTGCCAATCATTCATAGGGATGTCAAGTCTACAAACATACTCCTGGACAACAGTGACACGGTAAAAGTGTCAGATTTTGGCACTTCTAGGTTAATTCCGTTGGATCAAGATGAATTGTCAACAATGGTGCAAGGTACTCTAGGATACTGGGACCCTGAGTACTTTCACACAAGCCAACTGACGGACAAAAGTGATGTTTACAGTTTTGGAGTGGTTCTTGCGGAACTACTAACTGGGATGAAGGCAATTTCCTTCGATAGGCCTGAGGGGGAGAGGAATTTAACAGCGTATTTTCTTCGTGCACTGAACGAAGATCGCCTGGCCAATATTCTTCAGGATTGCGTGGTGAACCAAGATAATATTAGGCAGCTTAAGGAAGTTGCCAGCATTGCAAAGAAGTGCTTAAGAGTAAAAGGAGAGGAAAGACCTAAGATGAAGAAGGTCGCAATGGAATTAGAGGGGCTAAGAACATCCGCAAAACATCCTTGGACTAATGACGAATCAAATGTAGAAGGGACAGAGTACTTGCTTGGTAAATCAGTGGAAACTGCTCGTTTTGAGGAAATGGCTGGTACAAGTGCTGGATATCACAGTTTACAGAATTATTTAATGCAATCACTGGATGGCAATGCAATCTGGTGGCAGATGAACATTTTATTCTAGTGTCACAGCTTCGCTTGATAGTTTGCTTTGAATAATAGCTTGCGCCATGGCAATGCTTTTCTTTTCTATATTTCAGTCCAGTTCTGTTTTTGTTATAGTGGTCCTGTAATTTTAAAAGACGAAGAATTTCTGACAGTATGTCCAATATTCAACCCGCATTGAAACTCTTTATCCTACCTCCATTTTGCAATGTAATATTCCCGGTGATCTCCTTCTGAAAGCAAAACAATTGCTGGACAAACATTCTGGTGTATGCCATTTGACCACTGAAAAGCATATCCTAAACAGGCAACAAGCTGTCGTATTCCTTTCTTCTTGAGAACACATGTAAGCTCAGGAGCTGTTAATAATCCAATACTGACTCGTTTTTCCAACATATTATTTCTTTATTAGATATTACCTCTTCTATATTCAGTCTAAGATTATAAGAGCACCGAAACAGAAAAAAACGATGGCTAATAACTTCAGCATAATAACGTTTCACGGCCTGATGATCTCACTTTCCTGCTAAAATCTGTTAGTTACCCATGCTCATTCACAAGGACTGCGATTATATGTCTCTGGGAAGGAAATTTATATTGTCACCTCACATGTTTGAAAGTATTTTTTAAAGTATTATGGTTATTTTTTAAAGTATTTTTTATTTATAAATATATCAAAATAATATATATATTTTTTATTTTTAAAAATTATTTTTGACATCAGCACATCAAAATAATCTAAAAATATAAAAAATATTAATTTAAAATAAAAAAATTAAATTTTATTAAAAATATTTTTAAAATATAAAAACAAATAGTACTGACAACCAAAAACAAAAAAAAAATTAGTAAAGGCACAACCATTATTTAGTTTTTCTTGTCGGTGAAAACTAAAAATAAAATCTAACGTTGATCATGATAATTCTTAATAAAGAAATTGATTCCACATTTTTAGAAAAGATCAAGACCACCTCTAACCCGAACTTATTGGATACCTAAGGTATGCATATTGTCAAGGTAGATCCAAAATCATCTCAAAATATAATTTTTCTATCATGTATAATATATAATATTTATAATTATTTTATTATTTAATATATTTATATGTTTATTGCTCGGTGTGTGTGTGTGTGTATTACTTTTGGTATTTAGTAATGAATATTTGAATAGATATCTTAAACCATTAACTTGTCAATTCAAAGATAATAAAATTAGAGTTTAAAAACCATTAAAAGAATCCAAAATAATGAGGACATGAGCTCTAAGTCCATATGCAGCTATCAAATCATCTATTTAAAAAAATATCCACGCTGTTTTAACCTCTACTTAGCCCTAACTTAAATGTGAAATAACAAATTGTCAAACAATTAAATCATAAAAAAAAAATTAGGGAGTGAAATGAAAAGATGGTGACACATTGTATTGATTTAGGTTAACATATGAAATTTACAACCTATATAATAGACATGACTATAATAAATTAACCTGATTGGACACTCTTTTTCTTTTTCCTTTTCGTATTCTCTTCATGATGAATCTTAATTTATCTCAAGTTGGATTAACTTTGGAACTAAATTGAAGAAATATAAAAGAATTAGAGATGAAATTTAAAAAAGAAATAAATTGTGAATGATAAAATTAAAAAAAACATGAGCATAAAGAAAGAAAAAAACCAAACAAATTCAGACAAATCTCTTAAACTTGAGTTTATTTTTTAAAACTGCAACCCATGAAATTCTAGACTCGGGTTCAATTAAAATGCTCAATTTTCAACCAATTTAATGTTTAAGGAAGAAATTGATAACAAACTTTTGGTATCATGTAACATGAGTTATTGGACTCTTTTCAGGCTGTAGAGGTTGAATAGTCAAAACTGGGCAGGGATGTTCATTCGCATGGAGAAGTTGAACTGCGATGGTTTCAGACTCTCTAAGACAGCCATCTACATTCGGTCTCTGGCTCTGGGCCTCTATGGCTGACGTTCCCTCTAATACCAGTCAGATGAGTCCCAAAAAAAGATGACAAATAAAAGGACTAATGCGAATGACGCTATACTGGTACCGAGAGAGAGAATGAAATAAAACAAATGAATAGGAAACAACAGATAGAACTGACTCTGGGGTCTGCTGGTAAAACTTTGAGAAACTTTATTTTGAAGAATGATACATCTGCTCGCAGAAATTCAAGATATACTTGCCTCGTTGTGATTATGTTGAATGAACATTCAAATTACAAGAGATGTTAATTACATAAAAATAAAATCTACAAAAATGCCACAGTAAGTTATTTCTCTGCATTAACATGATCCATGCTTCTCTGGTAACAAAACCAAGCTCACTTGTGAAGTCGAAACTCCTGAAAAGATTCTTTCCCTCTGAGCTCGGTACCCGTTACTTCATCCTCATTTCATGATCAATATATCTACTCAATCACCTCTACAATGTTTTCGCGGACCAAGCCGAAAAAATCTAAAAGAGTTTGCTTCTCTTTAAAGCAAATATATAAATAAGAATCATCATGTAGACTAATTTACAAAACTCTGCATATGCTTGCGAGGTTCCAGACTGCATATACTACAGTTAGAGAGATGATATTAGAGTTATTGAAACTGTCGCTAGACCTTTCCATCCGATGAAGGAAGATTGCTATCTGCTTTCACCATTGTAAGTGATGATCTGGAGACCGAATTGGTTCCTTTAGAGGGAGATGAGGAAGGAGCAGGCAGTTTCTTGGGCATCATTTGTTCCCAGTTAGACTTAGACAATCTTGACGCTTCTGATGAAAGAACAATGAAAGCAAGAAGAGTGAAGAGCAAGCACTTTTGCCTCCAAGAAACTAACATGTTGAATACTATCGTCAGGAGATGTCTTGAGAGCTCTCCTTTAACATTCCAAAGTAGCAGCTTTTAGAGAGTTTGTGCCAGCAGACATGTTGAGCAATGTGAGGAGAATGCCAACTTGTTTGTTTGAGGAAAGATGAGTCAATGGCAGACAATGGATAATTTGATAATACTAAACTGTTAAGTAGTTCATGCTGTTGCTCTCATTGTCTAAAAGGGAGTAGGAATCTGAGCGTACGAGTGAGGAATTTGAGGGATTTTAATATTCACCAGGGACCACTCATTAGTTGGGGTGAGCATCGGTGCATACTAGTTCATGAATGCAAATTCTGATTAAAATATATCAAGATATTAAACCTGATACTGAAGCATGTGTTGTTACTAAGAAAGTGGCTATAGCCTCAGCTATATTTTTTAAAAGACCCACCTAAACAGACCTAGGGTTACAATTGTTCTTTAATTTCAATCATGCAATCAAGAGGATAGTACTCTTTTCATAATTTTCAGATACTCAAGAGCCGAACAAGTCTAACTAATTAAAATTCACTAAGAAATTTCAAAAGGAGTCCAAAAAGAAGCATCTTGACACTTTTGTACACTGCTTTCCCAACAAAGTAAACTCCCACCAATATAAAATATGGATGATCAGTAAGATGTCATGTTAAAAGTCCAGTGATCAAGGCACTCCATGTCCTGAGATGTATTTTGAGCAATTAGACAGAAAGGGACATTTTCACGAACTCTGTACGTGCGTGTGTTGAGAATATATATATATATATATATATATATATATATATATATTGAAACACAACGAGTGTCTAGTGTCCAAACATGCAGCGATAAAATCTGTCATGGTCTGCTGTATTGCCAATTTATGCTGCATTTAAAATGTCTCAGCTGTCACAAATACACTCCTGACGCCTGTTTCCAAGCTATGTAGCTTCTTTTATTCGCCAAGCTGAAGGAGCAACCATCCTGAAGAACATGTATGGAGAATTGTTCGAACTTCACTCTATGTTAAGAGAGTTTTGGCAGTCCAAAATCTCAACTTCTCTTATTAAGAATTACATTGAGAAAATAAATGCCTGTCAGTCTCACATGGCCCTGAAGTTTTACAGATCATACTTTGAATCTCCCGCAATCTGTGGAGGTACTTGATGGTTTCCTACTTGACAAAGGACTCGAGATTTAAGTGAAATCCTTTTGTAGTAGCAGGCACCAGTAACAGAGTTATTGTGCTTCATCAAACATGCTATTATGCTTGCACACGAAGAGATCTTGCTCTCTCATTTTTCTTTAATTTATGGTCCTTTTCTTTTTCTTCAACTCTCTCTCCTTTCTGCTAATCTAGCTTCAGATGGCACGAGGCGGTAGGGATCAGCCATGCCAACGGTCTACCTACAACTAAATCCCCGTTTGGAGTTGTTTGAGCTTTCCAAATTCTAAACCCTAATGACGATCTTCTTAAAAGATTTAGTAACTGAATTTTAATTTTTAATCATTTTTACATTAAAAAAACATCTCTCACAGCTGCAAACTACATCGTGCAAACATCAGTTTAGTGCCAAAACTATAATCAATATCTCAATTAAATCTCTAGAGAATCATTTCCAATTTGTATTCTAGGAGTTAGGAATCCTTCTATTTAATAGATTTTGGACGTCTTTCGTAATGGATTTGTGATAATCTTGGAAAAATTGTAGAGCTGAGAATTCTTTTAGGGTCTAAATAAGAAGAAAAATCTTTGGAAGACAATTGAGATTCACTAATTGAGAATTTTTAAATAGTTTGACGACTACTTGCCCAGAATCTTTTAATAGCCAGACTCAAAACTGTACAGCCACATTTACTGAAAAAAGCACAACAGCATTATCAAACACCATAGATCAATATATATAACAAATTTGCAAAATTGTGATTTCTCGGTAGCATCCATGATAAGTATGCAGCCAAAATCCCTCTTGTTAAAGAGGGTTGATTAAAATGACAATTAAATATTAATGAAAATAAGGAGAATTTAAAGAATAACCAAGTAAATAACTATTATTTTACAACTTCTTGTGGATAAATACAGCTATTGATACTAACCGTCAAATGCCTACGATAGATAACAGAACCATACCTGTAAGCATAATACAGGCAGCCTGGTAAACCTCAGATGA
>Ga0325410_1006187_pt1 | contig 13154 bp, 8 predicted proteins | sample PopdelMetagenome_16_FD_206182 | JGI IMG/M metagenome (GOLD analysis project Ga0325410, IMG submission 206182) | Populus deltoides microbial communities from Bellville, Georgia, United States - Xylem-PdIQD-R3 | ecosystem: Host-associated > Plants > Phyllosphere > Stem > Wood/Secondary xylem... | reverse complement strand
ATGCCATAATGGGGTGGTAGAAGAATGAGAGAGCTCATGATTTGGTATCATTTTGAATCTTGCAGTGTGTCTGGCATTCATTGTAAATGTTTCCGGAAGAAGATGAAAATGGTTGCAATCTTGGTGTAGATGGTGTTTGTTGTAGTCTTGTCATTCAGATTGAATTAAATGGTTGAAACATGGAAGGGGTAACTAATTCACCTCTATGTCATGATTGTTTTTACATTTTTAATTTTTTTTTTTGTAAGAATTTAAAAAACATTTATTTTTTTATTTTAAATTAATATTTTTTGAATTTTTTTTTAGTGTTTTCAAATCATTTTAATATATTGATATCAAAAATTATTTTTAAAAAAATATAAAAATATTATTTTAATATATTTCTATATAAAAAATATTCATTTTCCTATCACCAAACACTATTTTAATTTCTTTTGACTTACTAACTTTATTGTCCTTGTACTGATGTCATAAAATTGAGTCTGACTCAAATGTTTTTTAATCAATTTAAAAAAATTTTATTTTTTTATTTGTTTTAAATTAATATTTTTTTAATATTTTTAAATTATTTTGATGCGTTAATATCAAAAGTAAATTTTTTAAAAATATATATATTATTTTGATGTATTTTTAAATTAAAAATATTTTATAAAAACAGGAAAATCGATGGCTCCATTTTTATATATTTTTTTTTCCTTTTAATTTGAGTGTATGTGGGCGCCCATGTGGGTGTTAGGAAGAAAGTAAAAGGGTGCCCGGTATGAGTTTAAGGTGAAGGGTTTCAAATTGAATATGAATGTTTAGCTGGATTTTGATTGCATTGTAACCAAAATAAAAATAAAAAATAAAAAATAAATAAAAAAAAATTACTTATTGTGAGAGAGAAAAAAAGGTAAGAGTCACGTAAAGAGAAACAGAGAAAAGAAATCATCCACTAAAAATACTTACCTTATTACACAAAGCACTAAAAGGCGTGGAAAAATTATTGTCCTCTGCACCACGGTAGCTCCTATCACTGTAGATTTCCTTTAATTTGTTTTTCATCCCTTTTTTTTTTTTTTTTTGGCCTTTGTAGAAGCAAAGTGGATGCCAATTTATGTTAGGAAAGAGTGAGATTAAAGGATAAAGAATCAAAGTGAAAAACAAGAAAGAAATGGGTGATTTTTTCAAAGTTTGGGTAAAATATTTACTATGAACCTCAAATTTTTTAAATTATAAAAATTGAGTCCCTTTAATTTTTAAAATTTCATAAAAAAATCAATTTTAGTCCAAAACTTTATTATTGTTTTTTTTAGTTTATAAGTTTGAGAGTTGTCGAATTCCAGCAATAGAGATAGAGAATCATTGTTGACATTGATTTCGACCACCAAAATAGTTAATATTTGTGTCAATGGGTTCCATTCGGTGAGAAAAATTCTACTTAGATATTTTTTTGCCTTGAAATTTCTTAAAAAACAGATCTAAATTTAAGAAGATTTTTGGTTCCAAGTTGATTTTGAATTTTTGTGCAGTTTTTTATATTTTAAGGCTATTAATGGATTTATCAAGATATCTATGATGTTTTGAATCAAAATTGGATTGAAAATTAAATTTTTAGTTCAAAAGGGATTGATTTTTCATCCACTAAATTTAGTTAAATGCAGACAATACATTGTTTGATTTAAAAAAAAAAAAAATATTTGGGGCAAATAATGGGATTTTCATTTCAAATGGGCAAAGCATGCTGGTCTCTTTTTTTTTTATTGATAAAAAAATATGTTTTTTTTTTCTAACATAGTTTTTAAATTATGTTTTAATTGATAAATCTTCTTTGTGATTTTTTTTCTAACATAGTTTTTTTAATTATTTTGTATGTATTTAATTTTTGAAGAGATTATTTAGATTTATCTAAAAATATTTTTATGTTTTTATATAAATAAACTTTATTTTTAAAAATAAAATTTATTTATTTTTGGATAATATTTATAATATATGCAATCCTTCATAATTTTTTTATTTAATCAATTTCATGTGTCCTCTTTATTATAATTTGATTGAATGAGAATTGATTTTAATAAATAAATTCATTAAATACAATTAGATAAATGATCCATATTGCGATATTAAATATCTTGATCTATATCTATTTCTTGATTTTTTTAATTTATTTTTTTTGTTATCATTAATAAATTATTTTTATTTTATTTATAAAAATAATTCTTGATTTATTTAATTAGATGTATACATGAGTTTTTTTTATTTATATTTGGAGTTTTTTATGTAAAACAACATTGAAAAAACATGTATATTTATTTTTTATTAAAAAAAAATATAACCCCGCGACTATAAATTTATTTTCAAGTCGAGTCCCTGATGTAAATTGGGAATTAACATAACAAAATTAATTGATCACATTTTACTCAAAATCAGCAAGGCGATTGAATTTGGACTCGAAAGCACATCCCATTTATTTTTGGTCAAGTTTATTTCATTAGGCCTTTTGGGCTCAATTGTGGGGATTTCCAAGTAAGTTAAATGCACGTGTCAATCTCAATTCTCATCAAAATAAACGAAACAAGGAAATTAATTCTTTCTCATGTAAAATCTACGTCGAGAAAATATTCAAAAACACGCTAAATTGATAATTGTGAAGTACAAACCGTAATAATTACGCCGTGAATAATCGAAGAATGTGAAAGTGAAAGGAAAAATATATTCGTGGCACTAATAAATTTATAAATGCAACCACAGGACATTATTTTCGATGGCCAAATTATTTATTTAAAGAAACAAATATTAATTTAATATTAAAAAAACACTTTTAAAAAATATCTAAAAACACAAATATAAGCTATGTCAAAGTCTAGAGGTGATCATTTTCAGTTAGATTTGGTTTTTATAAAAAAATCAAACCGGTTTAAACCGATCTATTTCGGTTTGATTCGGTTATTTTAGAGCAAAAACCTATTAAAACCATTTTCGTTTGGTTTGGCTCGGTTTTTTCAGTTTTGCTTGGGTTTTTTCTGGATTGGCTTGGTTTTTTTTCCAGTTTTTTTCGGTTTGGGTTCGGTTCGGTTTTTTCAGTTTCAAACTTATAAAATTGAAACCGAACCAACTGGTTTTTTGAAAATTCTAATCAGTTTTTTTTTCACGATTCAGTTTTTTTATTATTTTTTTTCGGTTTTCTCAGTTTAATTGATTTTTTAATTTTTTTTCTCATCCTCATATCAAACACCTTCTTAGTCATTAATTATAACGAGGAAAGTATCTAAAAAAAAATATCATTTTTTGTTTGTAAGGAAATGAGGTTTTGCAAATCATTTAATTCAAAGCTTTTTAAGGTTTATCAAGGAAGGAAATTTTTCTGCAAGAGCTAAATTGATCACTAAAAAAAAATTAATTTACAATAAACATCTTAAATTACACTTGATGTCATCTTGAGAATACAAGAGATTTCATGGCAAAGGTCTTCAAAATACATATTTATTGAATGATTTTAGTGCTAAATGATTTTTTCTCATAAGTTTGCTTCATTAAATTATCTAGTTTATATGTACCAAATGTTTCGTCAAAAGCTATGCATAGATTTGTTTGTTTTCGTGGTACGGTATGTGTTTTGCTTTAATCTCAAGACTCGACGACCAACTAGTATTTCGAGGACTAGCAACCTCTACCGAATAGAACGTATATTCAGCACTCGAGTCTCAAATTGTCCCATCAGTTTCCAACAATCCAACGATTCCAACCCTTACATGTTTGTCTTTTTTAGTCTCTTATTGTTAACATGATTCCCTATTGGTCACAAGAACTAAAAACTTTTGTCTTTGGTCTATATTTGTAACTTAATTTTATTTTACATTTCAAAAATATTTTAAAAAAAAATTAAATTTTTTAACTTTAAATTAATATTTATTTTAGTTTTTTTAGATCATTTTAATATTCTGATATTAAAAATAATTTTTAAAAATAAAAAAGAGTATTATTTTAATATATTTCTGAACGAAAAACACTTTAAAAAAACATTTATCACACTCTCAAACACTAAAAAATACAAAATCAAGTTTGCAAGCAATAAAATTTTTCTCGAAACTTCTAGTGATGTTCAATACTCTTACAATTCATCCTTCACCAAACTGCTCTTGAACACTTCTTTTTATGGTTACCACTCTTGACATCTAAGGGTAGAAATCACCCCTCGATTTTTCTACCAAAATTTTGGTAAACAAACTGCAACATCTCCTAAATTTAACACAATACAAAATGGCGCTAGCCCATGTCTAAATTCAAACTAGAGTCTTTCGCAGATCATACAAACTCACGTATATATGGAATACAACAACTCGCCATAACATTTAGATTTCACACTCACCACAAAATCACTGTGCTCATAAATATGATGGCTTACAAATGCCATGGAAGTAAAAAAAAGAATGTTGAACTGAAAATTCTTTTTTTTTGTTTAATGTGGATGTCCGGACTAACCTGCGTGTACCTCGGCTAATTCCATGGGCTCTGAAGTTAACGACCATGTACGCCTCAAGTGGCTCTGAGGTTTGTGGGATTCGAACTAGTAACCTCTAGAGAGCAAATTTAAGGTCTGACCAGTTGAATTATACTCCTCAAGATTACTGAAAATTCTTTTTATGGAAATGGAATGTTGATTTTCACCTTCAAGCATAAAGCAAATCTATAGCTTGCATGGCCGATGAGTGTGATTTTAACTGCAGATGTGCATTTAAAAGTACTAAATAGAATTTGTTAATCATTTTAATGACATGATTGTTGTATAATTGCTCTAAACCTAGAGATTATTCATCTTCTTTAAGTTCCTCACCAATTAGCTCGCTGTTGAATATTATTACAACACATGAAATCAATCATTACTTGTTACTTCTTCTCTATGTTTAGTTTCTAACGCATTCATGAACCTACTTATCCAACCTAGTATAGGTTGTGCTCAGTTCAACTGGCATCTCTGTAGCAAATTGTAATTATCTTCTAAATAGTTGTGATTAGAACTCTTAGTTGTTCAGTTATATTTCATGTTTATCACTGTCAATATGTATCTCTTATTCTGTAGGGAGAAACCTGTACAAGGGACTATAAAGAAGCCCTGTGGTTCTTGTATTTTTAACATGAATGAATTACATGAAACTCATTACTAAATTCTATATGGTATCAAAGCAGGTTTTCTAAAATTCTTACAAATCCACTGAATCAAATCACCTTCAATACAATGACTACCGAATCATCCTCTTCTATTATATATGTCCAAACTAAAAACTCAGGTTTCAATGCTAGTATGATACTTACTGAAACCAATTATAATACCTGGTCCCAAATCATCGAAATGCAGATTGTTGGTCGTGAAAAACTAGATTATATTATTGGCGACTCACCACAACCTCATGCAAAAGACCTCTCTTACTCCAAGTGGTATGCCGAAAATCAAAAAATTAAAGGTTGGTTACTCACATCAATGACCTCATAGATTATGAAGAGGTATCTTAGCCTATGTACTGCTCGTGAAATTTGGAGTGTTTTTGCTAAAGCATTCTATGATGGATCAGATAAAACACAAATCTTCGTTCTCAATCAGCGTGCCTTCTCTATTCGTCAATCCATTCGTTCTCTTCCTACATATTATGGTGAGCTAGTTGAAATTTTTCAAGAACTTGATTACCGTGATAAAGTTAAAATGAGGGACCCTGAAGATATTATTATGTATAAAGCAGCAGTTGAAAAATTAAGGATACATATCTTCTTAAATGGCTTGGATACTGAATTGAGCAAGTGCGAGGAGAAATACTTCGCATGGATCCAAGCCTGGATCTTGAGTGCACATATGCATATATTCGTTGTGAAGCAAATCGTCGAATCCTTCTAATTAGTGACCTGACTACTTCTGATTCTGTGGCCATTTTAGCTTGTCGAAACACACCACATGTCCGACACTCTGGTTCCATGGTGACATCTCGCAGCTTTGACATTGGAAACAAACAGTCTGGCTCATCTAGATGTTGTACTCATTATGGAGACACTGGATACACTAAAAGTCGTTGTTATGACTTGATTGGATATCCTGAATGGTGGGATCCTTCCAAGGCTCCAAAACATAAAAGTAAGACTTCACCTGTAACATCATCTGTCTCCATCACCATAGCTAAAATGTCATCACCTAATACTAATGCTATTGCATTACACATTTCCTCAGAATCACCAGGTAAGTCGTTTGATAAACCTACACCTATTAGATCTTGTGCCTGGATTATTGATTTTGGATCAACTGATCATATGTCCTTTGATATTTCTTCTATCTCTAAATTGAATCCATCTGAAAAATATGTTGTGTCTACAGCAAATGGAACTCAAGCCACAGTTGTTGGAAAGGTTCATTTTCTTTAAATAAGCTAAATTTGAACTCTGTTCTTATAGTTCCTTCCCTTAATTTTAATTTGATATCTGTCTCACAAATTATAACTTTTTGAATTGTGTCATGATTTTTTAGCCTGACCATTGTGTTTTTAAAGATATCAAGACAAGGAAGATGATTGGTTGTGGTACTAAAAAGGAGAGGCTCTATTATCTTGATCTCACATCATTTAGCTCAAGTGCATTGGCTCAATCATTATCAGTTATCAGTTCAACATCTACGTCTAATATTTGGTTGTGGCATAAATGATTTGGACATGTTTCATTTGGATATTTAAAACATTTATTTCCTGAATTATTTTTAAACGCATCTCCATCATTGTTTAAATGTGAAACATATGAATCGACAAAGAGCCACCGTGTTCCTTTTCACCTAAGTTTGAATATAAGTCCTTTGCCATTTACACTTATACACTCTGATGTTTGGGGACCTCTCTAATGTTTGGGGACTTGCAAAAGTTCCAACTCTGAATGGATCACGTTGGTTTGTCTCCTTCATAGATGATCATAGTCGAATTACTTGGGTATATCTAATGAAAACCAAGCAGGCTGTGTGCTCACTTTTTAAGCATTTTTATTCAATGGTTGCTACCTAGTATAAAACTTCAATTCAGGTCTTGCGCACTGATAATGGTGGGGAGTTTGTCAATCATGAGATGAAGCAATTCTTACAGTGTCAGGGCATAATCCATCAAACTACATACCTTTATTCCCCCTAATAGAATGGGTTGCGGAAAGAAAAAACAGACATCTCTTGGAAATGGTTCGAGCCACACTATTTGAAACCAATATGCCCCTTCATTATTGAGGCGAGTCACTTACAACTACATTGTATATAATAACCGTATCCCATCCCGCAGCTTAGACTTCCATACATCACTTGATACATTAAACCAAAGATTGTCCTCACCATTTACACCAAACCTGCCCCCCCAAAAGCCTTTGGCTGCACTGCCTTTGTACACATACCAAAACATACCCGCCATAAACTTCAACCATATGGTCTCCGATGTGTCTTTATTGGATATGGTCTTCATCAGAAAGGATATCGGTGTTTCCATCCACCCACTTAAAAATTTTAAGTCACAATGGATGTAAATTTCCATGAACACCAGATGTACTTTCTTGCAACAGAGATTATAAATCATGGGGAGGAAAGTTTTAACATACAGTCTCTTAGCCATCAAACTGAGAACATAAGTCACACTTTACCTGAACCTGAAACATCAGAACAGGAACCGGCAGAACTAGAACATATAGATGCAGTAACTGAGCCAACAACATTTGAGCTTCAACTGTGTGATCAACCTAATATAGCTGAAGCAATTGTATCACAACAACAATCATCTCCACCTGATGCTTCCATTCCTCATGAGTCACCATCAACTGATGAATCACAAGTAAACCTTGAACCTCCATTCCGTATACTTCCTAACCGTATCACAAGAGGAATTCCTAGAGTTAGCTATGAACCTGTTCGTACTTCTACCCCTAAATACCCACTAAATAATTACGTATCTTACCATAGGTTATCAAAGGCATGTGAATCATTTGCAACTCAATTATTTGCTGTACATGTTTCTAATAATGTGCGGGAAGCTATCAAGAACCTTAGGTGGAAAAATGCAATGAATGAAGAAATGAAATATCTACAAAGAAATGCAACATGGGAGGTGGACTTACCTACTGGAAAAAAACTTGTGGGATGTCGATGGATTTTTTCGGTCAAATACAAAGTTGATGGTGATATTGAGAGGTTTAAAGCACAGCTTGTTGCTAAGGGATACAGTCAAACATATGGGATTGATTATGCAGAAACTTTTGCACTAGTGGCTAAAATAAACACAATCCGTATTCTCCTGTCATTAGCTGCAAATTTTGACTGACCACTACATTAATTTGATGTAAAGAATGCATTCCTGCACGGGAATCTTCAAGAATAAGTATACATGGAGCTACCTCTAGGATGTCAGTTATAGGTTGAAGGAAGCAAACAAGTTTGTAAACTATGAAAATCATTGTATGGATTAAAGTAATCACCAAGAGCTTGGGTCGACAGATTTACAAACTCAATGAAGGTATTTGGATATCAACAGAGTAGTTCTGACCACACTTTATTCATAAAGCATAAGGAAGGGAAGCTCACAATATTGATTATATATGTTGATGATATGATTGTGACAGAAAATGACTATTTTGAAAAGAAAGCCCTGCAAACTTATCTCTCTTGAGAATTTGAAATGAAAGATCTTGGACCTTTAAAGTACTTTCTGGGAATTGAGATCTGGAGATCTAAACATGGTATACTCTTGTCACAACGAAAATACACAATTGATTTGCTTAATGAAGTTGGCATGCTAGCCTGCAAACCAAGTGACACACCTGCTGCTGAAAATGTGAAGTTAAGTGCACTCTCAAATCAGATTCCAGTAAATAAAGAACAATATCAAAGGCTAGTAGGATGATTGATGTATCTTACACATACTAAACCCAACTTAGCATACTCACTTAGTGTTGTTAGCAGGTTTATACACTTCCAAAGCAAAGAACATATGAAGGCAGTAATGCGTATCTTACAATATTTGAAGTCTTCTCCAGGTAAAGGAATTATGTTCACTAAAGGAGACACACTGAATATTGAAGGCTATACCAATGCAGATTGGGCTAGCTCAATTGATGATAGAAGTTCCACTACAGGATACTTGACATTTGTTGGGGGAAATCTGGTTATATGGCGAAGCAAAAAACAGGGAGTTGTTGTTAGATCTAGTGCGGAAGCAGAGTACAGAGGTGGTTAAAGGTGTATGTGAGCTGCTATGGATTAAAAATTTATTGCAGGAACTCAAGATTTCACCAATATTTCCTATGAAATTATACTGTGATAACAAGGCTGCATATGACATAGCACACAATCATGTTCAACATGACCGAACAAAGCATTTGGAGTTTGATAAACACTTTATTAAAAAACAACTGGAAGCAAAGATAATTGAAGTTTCTCATGTTCGATCGCAAGATCAACTTGTTGACATTCTCACCAAGGTAGTATTAAGTAAAGTCTTTCACCAAGTGTTAGACAAGTTAGGCATGCAAAATATTCATGCACCAATTTAAGAGGGAGTGTAGCATATTGTAATTATCTCAAATTGTAATTATCTTCTAAAAAGTTGTGATTAGAACTCTTAGTTGTTCAGTTATATTCCATGTCTATCACTGTCAATATGTATCTCTTATTCTGTAGGGAGAAACTTGTACAAGGGACTATAAAGAAGCCCTGTGGTTCTTGTATTTTTAACATGAATGAATTACGTGAAACTCATTACTGAATTCTATAATCTCGTCATCCATAACATGCCTAGGATTCACATATGGTCATTTGAGCCACCAACCAACAAGCCAACAAATTAAAATCAAATAATTTACGAGTGGCTAGTGACCTTGACATGTGATGGAAGAACATTCAATGACCAATTATTGCCAGGGAATAAATAATATTTCTTTGCAGATCACCTACTTCTTGTTATGCTTTAAGGTAAATTCTTTAAAACTTGATTTGATTAACATGATTTAAATAAATTATGGATGAACAAGAAATTAATCTTAAAAAATTCTTAGTTTTTCTACTCAAAGAATTCTTGTTTTTTCTAAATTTAATTCTTAATTTATAATGACTAATTAAATGTTGATAATGACGGAAATTAATTTCTATCAATTCTTCAACCTTTTAGCTTTCCAAATTCACTATAAAAAGGGATGAAAGAAGAGTTTTTAATTTGAATTTTTCATATTCTTATACTCTCTTCCTCACTTTATTTTTAGTATTTTTATTCTCCTTTTTATGCTTTGGTTTTCCTTCCAAATCTAAAGCTTAGATTCATCTTATTGAGAGATATTTGAGTTACATAATCTTTGATTCAAAGACCTTGTTTAAAAATGCATCTAAATTAAGGTGGTATTGTTGGAATCTTGGGAGACATATTATAAACATCTTTTTTATTATTATTATTCACGTGGGGTGTCCAAGCCGGCTTGCGCGCACCTCGACTAATCCTCACGGGCCTTGAAGTTAACGACCAGGTAAGCCTCAAGTGACCATTAATATTAGCAACCTCAGGGCTCGAACCTGAGACCACAGAGAGAGCAAACCCTAGTCCTAATCTCTTACCACTGGGCCACCTACTAGATGGTTAATATTACAAACATCTTAGTTACACAAGTGATGGACAATAAAGTCTTAAGGATAAAAGATTCATCCTTAACAACAATATGCTAGGATTTTTAATTTTGTATCAATTACAAGTTTAAATATATATTTAGTATACATGCTAGTATTTTATTATTATTTTTGTGTTGAAAGCATGTTTTTCATCAGTTATGCTTTTACATCCTTATAGTTTTAAACATGTATAAATTCTAGGTATTTGTTGAACATTTTTTGTTTAGCATATCTTTATGATGATAAACTAACTCACTAGTCTAATATATATTTAAAAATTTTGATTTACAATCTTAAGGCTTTACTTTTTTTATATATTAGACTTTGTTTAGTTTATTTTGTAAGAAAAGTAATTAAAATAAATATATAGATTAATTGTGAAAGAGGTTTTTAGTATCTTTAAAATTTAAGTTATTATTTAACTTCATTTTAAGTTACTATATTCTCATATATAGATTGAATTTTAATTTTATATGCTTTAATCTATAACCTTTTGGTTTATTATGATTTTTTTTTTGATTAATTTTAGAAGGTTGTTATATATCTTTATTTTAAAATTATAGTTTATCTTCTAAAATTGTTTATCATGCAAGTTTGATGTTTTGATACATGTTATATATCTTATTGATTTATACTTTTCAATAAATGAATAATTTATTTATTTATGATAACTCATGCTATCTTGCTTATACTTTTTTAAGATTAGCATCAAAGTTATCTGGTCGATTTTATTCACATATACGTTATTTTTTGCCTAGTTTAAATATTTTTATTTAAAAATTTGCTTTATTACAAGTATTTATGTTATTAATTGTTTATTATGGAGCCAAAATATTTATTTATAGATATTATTGGCTATTACTGTTTATAGATCTATGTCTTCTACTCTCTTTACTCAAGATTTGGTTGAGCCAACCAATGTTGCTTCAACAAGTACTACTTCGATAGTGAGGATTCTAATATCATCTTCTGTGGTGTATGATGAGAAACCTAAAAAGTTACATGGATTAAATTTTAAGAGGTGACAACAAAAGATGTTATTTTATCAAACCATCTTGAACTCGACAAGGTTCTTGATCGAGGAAGCGTTAAAATCATCAGAAAATGAATCTGACCCTACTGCTATGTTGGTTGTGGATGCATGGAATAATGCTAATTTTGTATACAAGAACTATATCTTAAATGGGTTGAACAATACATTATGTGATGTGTATAGTTCAATGCAAAATCACTATGAAAAGCTTTAGATAAAAAAAAAGTACAAAATTGAAGATGTCAGTATAAAGAGATTCATAGTTAATAAATTTCTAGATTTCAAGATGGTTGATTTAAGGACCGTAATGAGCCAAGTTCAAGAGTTTCAACTCATCTTGCATTATATACATGCTGAAGGTATTTCTCTAAATGAGTCTTTCCAAGTGACTGTAATAATTGAAAAATTATCATCATCTTGGAAAGATCACCTCATTAATGAAGTTTTCATAAATGAACTTGTTTTATGTTGTTTCTGAAATCAACCTTATCAACAATCCTGAGTAGTGGTAGGATGACACTGGTGTTACAAGATATGTATGTGCTGAGAAGATGATGTTTTCCACTTAAAAAAATGGATGAAGAAAACCTATACATGAAAAACTTATCAACCTTCAAAGTATTGAGTGTTAGAAAGGTCATATTAAAGATGACTTCTGGAAAGCTTGTTACCCTCAACAATGTATTGCATATTACTGACATTAGAAAGAACTTATTGTATAGCTAATTATTGAGTAAAAAGATAAAGGTAAAAGAAAGTGATAAGATGAGAGAATACAAAGCACTATTTGGTGAATTCTATTTCTAAAATGGTATTACTTACCAAACTATTATTCTTTATTCATCGCAACAAAATGACATTACAAACAAGAACCAAACATTAAAAGAAATGATGAATGTCATGTTGAAAAGTTCAGGAGCACCTTAGAACTTATGGAGGGGAGACAATTCTAACATTCAATTATATACTTAATAAAATACCCCATAAAAAGTTAGAAAATACACCATATGAATTATAAAAATGTAGAAGACCGTCCTATAAATACCTCAAAATCTAGGAGTGTCTTGCGAAGATAGCAATATTTGATCCTAAAAAGATCAAGATAGGATCTAAAACTGTGGATTATGAATTTATCGGATATGTATATAATAGTAGTGCATATCAATTTCTTATACACAAGTCAAGTATTAAGAGTATTCACCTTAATATTATTATGAAATCAAGGAATACAACATTATTTGAAGATATGTTTCCATGGAAGGAAACACAATAAAATTATTCATTTAAGAGAACAAGTAAGGTTAACTCAAGTAATCATCAATTAGAAGATGTGAAGTCAAGCTTAGAAAGAGTAAAAGTATAAAAATGACCATAACATTTGGTTTGATTTTTTAACATGTTAGAAAATTAACCTCGAACACCCCCCGAGACAATGTCTAGAAGCTTCTTATTGGAAGTAGATGGTCAATAGTAAAATTTAATCCATTATGAATA
>Ga0325410_1006183_pt1 | contig 13160 bp, 3 predicted proteins | sample PopdelMetagenome_16_FD_206182 | JGI IMG/M metagenome (GOLD analysis project Ga0325410, IMG submission 206182) | Populus deltoides microbial communities from Bellville, Georgia, United States - Xylem-PdIQD-R3 | ecosystem: Host-associated > Plants > Phyllosphere > Stem > Wood/Secondary xylem... | reverse complement strand
CTTCTATACTTGCCCGTGGACGTAGCCAAATTGGGTGAACCACGTAAATTCTTGTGTGTCTAATTTCTCATTTTATCTTGTCCCTTGCCTTTTATCTTGTCGGGTTTGCATGCCAGTATCCTAACAATAACTTCATCCTTTGATTGGATATCATCATCCTTTCCTTCCTCTTCATGCAACCATCGCACACCAATCGCCTTTACGTGGATAGCTGGATTATATGGAAGCACTGAAATACTCACGTCATCACCATTATCAAATGGGGACCATCGACCCCTAAGATCGAAAGAGGATCCCTGTCATGGCGGTGGTTCCTTTTATCACAGCCTATCAGAATTCTACGGAGCTGGTGAAGCCTATCAGAATTCTCATGGAGGTAAGAACATGGACCCACTTCAATCATGAAAACTTTGACCACTTTTGAACCAAGATTATTAATTCTATTCAGTATCATCCAGAATGGCCGAAACATTTCATACTAATTCAAAAAATAGAACAAAACAGAACAATTTTCATCTCATTTTAAATCTTGGTCCGTTCCGGATTTTTCAACTAAATTCCGTCCGGAATGTTCCAGTTTCATTCCATATTTTTCGTTCCGATTTTGAAAAGCCATTGAACCTGATTTTAATTTAATTAATAAAACCACCCAAGTATAAAAAGCTTTTTTTTATTATTATTTATAATAACAATGATATTAATTTTTTAAAATTAGATTTATCACTAATATATATGATTTATATTCATGTCGTTTTTTTCAAGTTTATACTTTATAGGAATTTGAACAAAATAAAAGATGCTTTAGATCTCATTAACCTTGATAACATTGACCTAACTTTATATTTAAAATATTTGTGTTAAAACATTCATAATATTTTGATATTTTGTTTAAGTTGAATTACTTTAAATTAAAAATCTATTTAATCTTGACTATTTAAAAATATATTAAATTTTAAAATTATATTTGTTTGATATTGTGTTTATATTACATAGTTTATAATTAATTTATTTTAAATTTAAATTATATTTATTGAATATATATATATATATATATATATATATATAAATCGTACAATTTTAAAATAGCACACCAAAACACTCTGAAACAAAAATATTTCATTTTAATTAAAAAACTAAAATATTTATGGAAACGAAATTTACCACAATGACCAATATGCACTTGAGGGTCTAGCTGCTGTGGTCACTTGTGGACTTGTTCCGCTCCCCCTCCCGGGTTCGACCCTCTATGTGCACGTCTGTCACCCCCGTGGTGCCTTACCTGCTCCTGGGCTTGCAGGATGTCCAGTGGGCCGTGGGGAATAGTCGTGGTGCGCGTAAGCTGGCCCGGACACCCCACGTAAATCAAAAAAAAAATATATATAAAGTCGGCAAAGCAATTATCATTTCCTCTGCATAAATGATTCTTCATGCTTTTAAGATTTGACGGTTACAAAGGCTTCATGTCCTGATCAGCTGGAATCTCGGAAACCGTACGCAAATGGACCCACTTCAATCATGAAAACTTTGGCATCAAATCTTCTGTAGCATATTGGAGAAGTGCTATATGCCATCCTGTAACCAAATCCTTTCACCAGGTGAGTTATATTTTTTTATTTACGTTATTTATTATAATAAGACAATTTTCAAATTTCTTTGTATTTTTTATTTAGACATTTCACCTATTATAATTAGATTATTTTAAAAAAAATTATATTTTTATTTGAGTATATTACTCATTACAATAAAATCAATTTAAAAATCATTTCCTACATGGACAGGTCGTCTATTACAATAAAATCACTTTGAAAAACAATTTTAATATTTTTTACTTAGACAGGTTACCCATCATAATGAGATCATTTTGAAAAAAATCTTGGTATTTTTCATCTAGGCAGATCTTCCATTACAATGAGATCATTTTAAAAAATCTTTGTTTTTTCACCTAGACAAGTCACCTATTATAATGAGACAACTTTGAAAAATCTTTGTATTTTTCCACCTGAGAAGGTCCATTACATTGAGACCATTTTGAAAAATCTTTGTATTTGAGCAAGTCACTCATTACAATGAGACCACTTTGAAAATATTTTGCATTTTTCACCTTGACATACCACCCATTACAATAAGTTCACTCGAAAAATCTTCTTATTTTTCCACCTGAATAGATCAGTCATTACAATGAGACCACTTTGAAAAGACTTTTATATTTTTCATCTGGGTAGGTCACCCATGACAATTTAACTATTCCAAAATCTTGGAATTCTACTGATAGGCAGGTTGTCTGGTGTTAGAGAATAATATAAATTATATCTTGAAACCTCACTTAACAACTTAAGCTATAAGGTTGAAATGTTTATTTGACATGATATTAAAGCCTTGATAACCAAGTGGTCATAAGTTTAAATCTCACCATCCCCATTTATTTGATAAAAATCAAGTACAATGTATTGTGAGTTTGTGCAAATTTTAAGCACAATGTAGAGAATAATTTAAATTTTTATTTTTTTACTTCAAATTATTTTTTATAAATTTTTAAATTGTTTTAATACACTAATATAAAAAATAATTTTTTTAAAATAAAAAAATATTATTTTAATTAAGCCAAGCTTAGCATTTTCCTTTCTAACCTTTCAATCTTCCACGCATCCTTGAAATCACGGGCTTTCAAGTTGACAATCTTTTAGGATTTTCTCCCAAAGGTATGTCAAGGAATCCCATCTTCAAAAGATGGAATTGGGCAAACAAGTTGTGTAGGTATCATATATATTTATCCCAAATAAGGAATTAGACTCCTTAGATTGAAATGTGTTTGACATGAATTAGAGAGGGGTAGTCGTTTGGTAAATGCACCAAGCCTCTTCATTTTCTTCTAAGAACATTGATCCTCACCAAACATTACATTATTGTACTACAAAAGACTGTTTCTCTAACTTTATAAGCGGCTAACATAGACTCCATGGCTTACTGCTGAAATAACTTGCTGACTTTGCTCTCTGGAACAGCAGTAAGAAACCCTCTACTGCTATATCAAACAAAAACATGGCGAAGATGAGGATCTCCTTCCTCAAACTTCTTTCTACTCCAAACTCTTTGCTAGGGGATCCATTGATGAGAGCCACAAGTTGTGGGCACGAGATGCATTGGTGAATAATATCCTTCTATTTTCTGCCAAAACCCAGGTGATCCATGCCATCACCTCATCCAAGCACTACCATAACACTGAGTCAAAAGCTTTATGAAAGTCAACCTTCAAAATGAAACCATGCCCTTTTTTTTTTTTTAAAGCTCGTGGCTCCTATGCTTGCCCTTTGAGTTTCATTTTTTCTGGATATAGAGAAATACCCAACAGATACATTTTTTATATCTTATGGTGAGGTATAAGAGACCCCATTCATTACAAGATTTCACAGTTTTACAGACGGATCAAATCCATCGGTATGAGATTCAGATTTCACTGGTAAATTTTTTACTGACTAAATCACCAACAGAAAGTGTCTATCGACATCTCTTTCGTCAGTAATACCATATTCCATCGCTAAGTTTGTCGGTAAAAAAAAAATATTACCAATAGTTTTACAGACGGAAAATGCATGCCAAAAACAATTCCCGCTGGAAATATTCCAATGGAAATATTTCTCGATGAGATGAGTTGTGTGAGTCGTGTTTTGTTCATAATTCGCTAAGATGAGTCGTGTGTTGCTGCAAGGCCATGAACTCCTAAGATTGGGCGCTCGATACTGATTGGGAGCTCCCAATGACTGAGACACTACGGGCTACTCATAAGTTCTCAGCCGTAGTGTTAGAGAGTCCATACACCCAATTTTTATCGAGTCCACTAGATGATCCTACCTCTATCCACAAATCAGATCGAAATCTGGATGGGTCGAAGGATCGTCCTCATATATCTCCCTCAACCCACTATTAGAGGTCTCCTGAAAATGAAAAAAAAATCATCATGTTCAGTTCAACAAAAATAATAACTTACCAAAATAAAATGGTTAAACGAACACACCACAAAGTGTTAAGCACGGTTGTCAATGAACTGTTGCACCCCCTTATGGTGGTCTTGACTCCGCACGCGTGTCTCTACAAACAGCTCCATTGGGCTCGGTTTATGTCCAAGAGACGTAGCCTGTAAGAAAAAATAATAATTAAGTAACAACAAATTATTTAACAATAAATTGCAGGATTTATTGTTTTATTGCTTTGATAAATATTGGAATGAATATGAGTACCTTGCGTACATTGATGTGTATCAACTAGTTATAATATAATTGGAATAAATACGAGTACCTTACATATATTGATATGTATCAAACTTGTGATGATATTATTAAAATGAATAAGAGTACCTTGCATACAATGGTATAGATCAAATAATTAGGATAATGTATGAATTAACATGTGTACCTTGCGTATAATGGTATGGATCAAGTTAGTTAGGATAATGTTTGAACAAACATGAGTACCTTCTGTGCATTGTCACTTATCAAATTAATTATGTTATTAGTAGAATGGATACAATTACCTTGTATACATTGATAGGTACTGAATTAGCCATGACAACTTTAGAATAGACGTGATTATCTTACATACCTCGGTATGGATTGGTTATACACAATGATTGTGAGATTGGAGGAGAAATGATAGATAATTGGTTACTGTAGTGTCGATAACTAAGGATACATTATGATGATACTTAGTACCATGATGAGGGTGACTAAAGGCATAAATTGATACATGGCATTGTGATAAGGGTGACCAAGGTTATGTGAAAGATGCTTAGTGACCGTAATGTCGGTAACTAAGGTTGTGTTTGAATTATACTTGGCAATCATGGTTACAATGTCTATGATGTTAATAAGAAAAAAGAAAAGGGATCGGTATGAATGGAAGGTTGAGAAAACATTAATTAGCTATCCAGGTATGGATAACTAATGTTATCAATTGGGTTCCAGTTGTACCAGTATTCCAAATGACATTGATTAGTTATCCGAGTTTAGATAGTTAATTGTATCAATGGGGTTCCATTGGTACCGACATTTCAGATGACATCGATTAGCTATTTAGGTTTGAATAGCTAATGGTATTGATGGAGTTTTATTTGTGTCGACATTCCCTAAATTGATTCGCCAATCCTAAGTAATTGGGTGACTAATGATGTTAGTAAAGATTACTAACATCGGCATGGTTACTCCTGGTTAAGGGAAAAGATAAGTTGATTAATTATTCTTGGTCGGGAATAGTTAATGATACAATGGTTCACATTGGTATTGACAACCATTTTTATTGTGATTAGTTACTCCAGGCAAGAAAGATAATGATGTCAAGGGTTATTGACATCGACAACTTTGATGGTAAACTAGATATGGATAAGAATTGATTAACTATTTCGGGGTAGGAATAGTTAGTGATATCAATTACTTGTATTGATATCGGTATTTGAATGGAATTGATTAGTTTAACCCAATATTGGGAGACTAATGATACTAATGAGATTCATTAGTATCGACAATTACTTTCTGGAAATAAAATATATAAGAGAAAGTATTGATTAGTTATTCCAAAAAAATATGATAAGCTAATGATAGCAAGAAAAGAATATATTGGTATCAAGTGAGAATTGATTCATAAAGAGATGGTGTTCGAAACCATTCAGTTGTGTTGAGATTTTCAAGATGAAATTATTCTCGGCAAATAGGATAGGATATTAGATGGATATTGGTATAGATGGAAAATATATGATTTAGAAGAGGTCTATGCCTAATTTTATGTATCAAAAGAAATTCCATGGAAATTATTACCTGTCATTATTATTGTTTGTTCCTACTTATTTATTTTTATATGTACATATTAATTTTTATTTTTAGGTCCATCAGGGTCGCGTCAGAAGTGATCTTAGTTTAGTTATCTTTCGTTTTTTTCCATGTAATTATTTGTAAATTAAGAAACGTATCTCCTAAAACTTGAAATGTAATATTAACCTGTAATTTTGAATGTATGACTTAAATCTAATGTTTTTAATTCTAAGTACCTATTTAGCCATGCATGTTTGTAGTTGAAATCGAATCCTTCACTTGAATTACATTATATGATGTTATTATGCGAGATATAGTTTATATGATGATATTATGTAACAATTGAATTATGCAGTTATTTTGTGAACTTGAATTGTATGATGTTGCTGAATAAGATGTGTTGTGTTGATGATGAAAAGTTGGGTTGAGATCCAGGATGGTTGGATCGGGTTGTGAAATGAAATTAGAAGTGGAATATGATTTTTTCAATAACTTAGGACCTCTTAGTATAGGGGAGACTCCACTAAAATTTTGGTAGATATTTTAGTGGAACCTATATTAAAAAAATTACTAAAAATTTTCAATGTATCAAGAAAAAAGATGTAAAAAATCAGGGTTGTTACAAAAATTTTATAGACAAAAAAGTATGTTGATATCATGCCTTTTCTAGAGGTTAGGGTCACAAGTTATGACTCAAGTAAGAAAGAGTGAAAAAGCCATCGAAACTATATAGGCTCAAACTTTCAAAAATGAGAAAAGTCAATGAAAAAAGGGGATCTATATTTCTTAGGTAAGTATACATACATATTAATCATAATGGATTACACTTTAATCTTTGACAAACTAGTGTCTCACTAGCAAATCTCTTTTGAGTGCACGCCTTCATCTCTTAGATAGTGCTCTTTCTAGTTCTATCTTCTTCCTTCTGGGTGCTCCTATAAGCCCTCATCTTTTAGGTACTGTATTTTCTAACCCTACCTTATTTTGAGTGCACCTTTGAGCCATCATCTCTTAGATAGTGCGCCTTCAAGCCCTATCTTTTTCCTTTTGAGTACACCTTTGAGCCCTCATCATTTGGGTAGTGCATATTATAACCCTACCTTCTTTCGAGTGCGCCTTTGAGTCCTCATCTTCCATGTAGTGTGTTTTTTAACCCTATCTCTTTTCTAGCATGCCTTTAAGCCCTCGCTTATCAGATAGTGCGTTTTATAGCCTTATCTCTATATCTCATCTCTTTTATAGTGTGCCTTTGAGCCCTCATCTATCAGATAGTGCGCCTTCAGGCCTTATCTTTTTCTTGAGCGCGTATTTGAGCCTTCATCTCTCATATGGTACGCCTTCAAAACCTATCTCTTTTCCTTGTGAGTGCTCATCTTCTAGATAGTGCACCTTCAAGTCTTATCATGTTATCGCACCCGACATCACAATAACCTTTAAAAATTTCATAGAGAAAGAACAAATATCTGGCGTCTTGTTCTTAGAGGGGAAAAGATCTGGTTTAAGGAGTCGCCACCTAGTATTATGGTCACTGAGAACCCTAACTAGTCGACATAGATTGTATGGTATAAGGCTGGTTATGAGAAAATGAAAGATATTATCACCCCTTAAGCGTCCTACTTGAGGTTAGTTGCATTGTTGACTTTGTCTTAAATTGCTAAGGGTTTGTTTTATTTTGTTTTTTATAGTTTGCTTATGATAGTCCTAACGCTAGTGTCAGTGAATATTTGACTACGAATACTTCTAACTCTGGCATTGGTCAATATTACGTAACCAAAAAGTATGGTATTTGTAAACCCTCTGGGTGAAAAATTATAGATTTACTAGTTTTATGTAAAAAAAAATTTGTAACTCTCGATTGGGTTATCAAAAAATTCTAAACATTTATATGGAGCCTTCTAATATGATGCCTTAGCTTGAGTTAAAATTTCAGAAGTTTTGAAGAAATTAAAAAATTTGAAAAAAATCACAATTTGACAAGTTTTATGTTATTGGACGTAATTTTCAATCCGACCATCAAATTGAGCTGACATTTTAGGAGGGACCTTTAAATATATTAAAAAAATCTGGTTAAAATTTTAGAATGAATGGAGCTCGGTAGTGCTAACATAAAAATAAGGACCGTCAAATAGAAGTAAAAGGACTTATTAAGGGTAAAGTGGTTATTTTTCATTAAAAAATAAAACAAATCAGCTCTCCTTTCCTTTTATACATTGCCGATTGGGTAGAAGCAGAATGGAAAAAGAAAAAAAGGAAAAAGCGAGAGAGAAAGACAGAAAAGTAAAGGAAAAACATAAAAACCAAATAAAAAATAAGAAAAGTCAGAGAATAAACAAAGTCCAACTTATAAAACACTAATCTAAGTAAGAATCAAGTGAAGGAAAGAGAAATTGAGAGAGGGAATTTGGCTAACCTTGGGAGAGAAGAGAAATTGGAAAAAGTCAATTGGTAAGCATGAGAAATTTGGATTTAATGTTTGATTTAGATGTTTTGAAGCTTGCTTGATTAGGTTGGGAAGTAATTTCATGGAATTTTACTTTAATTTCCCTAAAATTATTGATTCTTGAACTTAGAATTCCTATGGGAATTTGGAGAAATTAGGAGGGGAAGGAAAATTGATGAAGTTGAAGTGGAATAACATGAAAACAAGTTGAAATAACAATTAAATAAAGAAAAATCTGGGGGAGGAAAAGGAAGATGACATTCAGCCAAATGAAGAAAAAGTAGAGGAATGAGTTTTGATGTTAATGTTTAGGAAACTATGTTTATTCATAATATTTGAAATATGTAGAAAAGAATAAATAAAAAATAGCATTAAAGTTGAGAAAAATAATTAAATTCAATTTAAAAGAGAATTGTACTAGTTAAAAAGAAAGCATGAAGATAAAATGTTGATATTGTGTTTGAATATAGGTTTTACATATGTTTAGATAAAATAAATAATATGATGTGAGAGCATAAAGAATAGAAGGATATTTTTATTATTATTTGAATGTAAGTATGTATAAAGATGAAAAGTAACTATGCTGATTAACTAGCAAGTTCATATACATGTACAATATATACAAGAACTAAAGAGGGAACAGACTTCGAAGCAAAACAAAACCAAAGATATACAAAAGAAGGAACATGCTCCCACACAGAAGGATTATTTGATGGAGAAATTATGAACATAAAGCAAGAAAATAAGTAACTTGAATTAAATACGTGGTAGTATGTGAAATGATGATATTATGTTTTAGAATAAATTTTTACCAGAATGAATTAAAAAATAAATTAAATCACGTGCTTTACACTTCAGCAAGTAAGAAAAATATTGATGGATTAATGATATAATGACATTTGATTGATTCAGGAGTTGTGTTTGGAGTTGGTTGTCAGACAGGAAGAGTTGGGTCATCACGAGCAGAAGGTAGGTGATTTGTCACCTTATTTTTTAATTATTAGTTTTCCTTAAATAACTATGTTGTTTATTTAATTGATGTTAAAAGAATAAAGCAAATGAATAAATTGAGTGATTATTACAAATGAAAATTATTGGTAATTTATGTGAAATTACAGGAATTATTATTTGACTAATAAAAGAGATTAGCTAGATGCTAGGTAATTTATATGGAATTACCAGATTGATTTTGGCAACCCAAATGGGTTAGCCAGATTTCTTGGGTAACTAAGAGAATTATCGGGTTCATTGGTTAACAAAGAGGTTAATCGGATATGGAATAATTCGTATGGAATTACCAGATTGATTGGCTAACAAAAGAGGTTCATCGGATGCTGGGTAATTCGGATGGAATTATCAGATTTATTGGTAATCGAGGAATGTTAACCAAATTTGTGGGTAATTATATGAAAGTATTAGAATTATTAGCAATCGAGATGAGTTAACTGGACATTTAAGTTCTGAAAAGATTATGTAAATTAATTGATTGAAGTTAGAAGTATTAAATTTCAAAGGTTAAGAGTAAAATAATTAATATATGACTAAGATATTGAGCAAATTAATTAATGTGGTTATTGTTGAAACAGACAGGTACACCGCGAGGTAATGTAGATTATTAGATGTAGGATTTTTCTGTTTATGAATTATTATTTTGGAAAGTAATATTTATATGTCTTTACTTTCTTTAAAAACCTTTGTATTGTAAAAATCAAATAGAAGATATGTAGTATGTAATGGATGTATTATATATATGTATAGATGTTAGTATGGCTAAATCATTTTCAAAATTAAAAGATAAGTTTATAATATAAAGTAATAGAATACATTAGATGTTTTAAGACAATATGACTCTTAACATATATGTAGTTAGTTAGCATTTATTACACTTTAGTGATGAAATTGTTTATTTTTCAATTTGTTTTAGTAATTCTTTTATGTTGACTTATTAAATGATATTATGAACTTGAATATATTGATAAGTATAAGTATTGAGAGATTGATTGATGAATGAAATGTGATCTAGGATGATTGGATCAAGATAAAAGTTGTAATAACATATAATAGAAGTGTTGTCGATAACTTGAAACTAACAAAAATAGAGGAAACTTTGCTGAATTTTTTATAAAAAAATCTATAATCTTAGACATATTATTCAATACTTGACATACATAAAGAAATATTTAAGATTTCATGACATTATAATTTGAGGATGTTACAGTATTCCTGACTCTTACACTAATAAATAAATTAGTAAAATCTAGATTGAAAGCAAAAATATATTTTTATTATTTTTTTTAGAGAAAGAAAAAGATAAAAAAAGATAGATGTGTTGTACATTAGATTTGCATTTTATAGTATAAGTTTACAGTCCAATTCTAAGTAAAGTCATTAAAAAACAAAAAGTGTGAGGGACCCATAAATAAATTCAAAAAGATCTCCAAATTTTTTCACAATTTCCTGATATAAAAAAAGACTTGTTTGGCTAGATATCAAAATAAAAGAGTAAAATTAAAGGGAACGGATATAAGGGCGTGTTTTGCCAAACATACGCTTAGCCCAAAGAAAATTAGGCCGGATGAGATTGTTGGTTACGAGTTTCCTTGATGTTTAATGGTGCATCCGGGGCGTGAGGGAGACTGGAACAAAATGTGGTTCGTGGTAGACAATCTGGTCCATGATGTGGCTTGGTTTTGATTGTGTTGATGGGGTCTGTTTAAGATTGCCCTTGCTTTTCCTGGAGAAGAGAATGAACAGGGCTTGAAACAACATCGTTTTAGGCTGAAATGGTTATCTTTAATTTGCCCCCTGAAGTTAAAGTTTTGCAATCAAGCCTATATTTTTTAAAATCTCCTTTTTTTTCTTTTTAATTTCGCCCCGAGATCAATGCAATTAAACCCCTGGATTTTAGGGTCATTTACAAAATAGTTTCTGGTTTCAAATTTAATCAAATCAGTTTTTAATTGACCTTCAACTTTTAATTCTTTTAAAATACCCCTGAATTAATTAATTAACCCTCTTATAGTATCAGTGCCGATTCACTTCGTTACCTAGAGTATAATTTCTCGCAACTTTGACAAAAAATTGACACTGAATTTTGATATTTCTTCAATTAAGCCTCTAATTTCATTAATGAAACTAATTCAGAGTTTAATTAAGTTCATAAACTTATCAATTCTTTCACTTTTTGGCCAAAATTGACATTCAAGTTTATAATTTCCTCCTTATTAGTTCATGAACCTTCAATTTGTGTTGTTTTGACTTAATTCTCAAATTGTTTTTCATTTATTATTTATAACCACTTAACCTAAAATTTTAAGATGTGATTAAGTTGAGCCTCTAGTGTGTAAATATTATTTTAACCCAACTGCTACTTCGTCAAAAAGCCTTTGATAACCTTTTAAAGAATCACTCAACATAAACAATTAGGCCAGTTACTTATTTGATTATTTTATGAGAACAATTATTTTGAATATGTGTTATCAATAATAACAAAAACTCTGCCTTCGCTTTGGTGTCTATAAGGTCCAAAATTTTCGAGTCTAATATCTGACCAGCTTTTTATGGATATGGCTTGGAAGAGTTGGCCAACCTAGAAGAAATTAAAGGACAATCTCTCTTGGTTTTCTTTCTCTTGTTTTTTCTTTTTTTTTCTTTTTTCATGGCAGGCCATTTCACAATTTATAAATAAATTATGGATCCGACCATTTCACAATTTATAAATAAAATAAAATACGAGCATTTGCTTCATCAAATTATTCCAATAATAAATAAAATACTAATTTATCAAAGAACTTAACCCGATGTTGCGACCGAACCAGGCTAACTTGGCCACCTTTTCTCTCTTGTTTTTCTTTCTCTGTTTTTTTGTTTCTTTTTTCATGGCAGGCCAGTAGTTATATTAGGATTATTTTAGGCCATTGGAAGAACACACTGTTGATTATTAGACTATGTCAAACTCATTCTCACCTTTCCCGAAACAAGCTAATATTAATACGCAAAGGGTGGCTATAGCCTGCGTGACATATATTCGCATGTATGAAGCTCAACTAAACTCTCGCATGTATGAAGCTCGACTACGGCAACATTCGTTTAGAGATAGTCTTATATTTTTTCCGATCTTGAAATGGTCGAGAGATATATAGCTGTATTTTGAAAATCATTAATTGCTTTTGAAAATCATTAATTGCTGATAATATATCGTCAGTTCAAACTATGGAGATTTTTCTTACTGAAAGTATTGACTAACAAATCATGGGAATTCAGAGAATTCAATTGTTTCTAGAACAATTAATTATATGTCGAATAAGTTTATACATCAATAAATACAGAGTGAAACACAACATCACGCAACAAGCTAGCTGGCTTACCACAAGATCACTGCTGAGTTCTCTATATATACTTGCTACCCCTGTCACTACAAATACATAAAACCTTCTTTAACCTAATTATTTCATAGCATTAGTTTTCACTAGCCATGGAAATCTTCACAAAGCAACTCACTCCTATTGATTTTGATAGAGGATTGGTGCTACCACCCCGTTCTAACCTAGAACCCCTGCAACATTTTCAAGGGACCATAGAATTGTCCACCATAGTTGAGTGCTGCAGGAACCCGTTTACCGGAACCAGTGACAATTCACTGCTCAACCAAAAGCGGAAGCCTTGTATTGAAAAGAGTTTGGTATGATATTGCTCGCGATGTTGGCCTCAAAAGTGGAGACACTGACTTTCTATCAGGAGGTTAACGGAGGAGCACGGTTCAAATTGAAAGTGAGAAATGTTCGTTAAAGTAAAAAAGAAATGGGAGGGAAACAGTGTCTTCCATACATGCATGAACGTCCTTCTGTTTCTTCTTTGTTCTGTCTATCTTCGTGTCTAGTTTCTTTCCGGTGTCAGCAGTTGAGAAAACTTTTCTCAAAATT
>Ga0325410_1006181_pt1 | contig 13162 bp, 2 predicted proteins | sample PopdelMetagenome_16_FD_206182 | JGI IMG/M metagenome (GOLD analysis project Ga0325410, IMG submission 206182) | Populus deltoides microbial communities from Bellville, Georgia, United States - Xylem-PdIQD-R3 | ecosystem: Host-associated > Plants > Phyllosphere > Stem > Wood/Secondary xylem... | reverse complement strand
AAAAAAAAAAAATTTCTTCACAGAAGAACTTTATTTTTCCACAACCGTATATGCTTTGGGTGAATTTTAAGCTGCAAACGTACAGATTCATTTGCTTATTAATAGAACGATGAGAATTAATTTCTTAAGAAATTAATTTGAAGAATGACATGTAACCGGACAGACGTTTGGGAATGATCGAGGAGGCGAGGAGAAATTGTTTACATACGGTTCAATTCACTCATGGAATTTGTATTAGCTTTCCTTTCCTTTGCAGTTTTGAAAGAGGGGCTATTAAGTTCAAGTTTGATTTTGAGTTTTAAAAATATTATTTTTTTAATTTTTTTATATTATTTAAATATTTTGATGTAATAACGTTAAAAATAATTTTAAAAAAATAAAAATATATTATTTTAATATATTTCTAAAAAAAACATTTTGAAAACCAAACTCTAACATATTTTCAAAGACCCCAAACTCTACTTTGTTTAAAGATGGAATACTGACTAATTAGTCTCAGGAACGTTTTGTCATTGCCGATCGTTCACGAGATCACAAAACGATGGAAGGTATATAACAAAAAAGGAACTTGACAAATAAGAAAAGGTTCAATTACGTCTTCCTAATAATAGTCGACTAATAAACGGGTTCGGCGTGGAATGTTAATTTCAAGGGGGATGGATCGGCAGGCTAACAATTCTTTTTTTTCTTTTTTTCTTTTTTCTTTTTATCTCCGGGACGAGTCAGATTAGAAAGCATCTCTTTTGTCAAGTGTTTCCAATATTTCTTGATGCTTGACAAATGACATTGTCGGTCTTCTCAGCAGCCTACACCAGAGATTTTACGGAAAAAAGCTAGTGCTAAACACCAGTTTAGAAAAATATGCAGGGGACAGACGAGTCACTTTTGATCGCAAAATATTCTTATGCATCGTTAAATAATAAATATTGCGGAACAACAAAGCAAGCTCGCCGCATTGGCTAGCTACGTGTGTTGCGTTGAACATGTAGGTTAGCAGGCTTCGAAAAAACCATCATAATTTTGTCAAGGAATCTGTCTTATCCCTGTTAAAAAAACTTCATTTCGGACTGCATAATAAAAATATGCATTTTGCAATACCATGTAAGAGAGTTAAATAAATCTATAGGCTAAACCCGCTCATGTAGCTTGCTGGTAATTCTTAAAGATTGTTGACCTACAACTATTATTTTTTAGTTCTTATATAGCCATAAATTATCTCGAGTTGTTATTTTAAAACTATATGCACATGAATTTATGCATTTACAAGAAATCATTTTCCTTACTATTCGTTCTGAAAAATAACAAATGCAGCTTGCAATGATATTATAAATTTCTAAGATTAAGTTTTAACCCCATAAAATAAAATAAAAAGGTGATCAAGCATAGATCTATGCGAAGAGTATTCCACACCGACAAAATTTGCTAAGCTATACAGCTAACCTTCTCGCCCTTTTTTTGGTTTTCGATGGGAGCTGGCTTTTGCATTCCTGGCTACCCAACAAACTGGGACACGAATTTAAGCAGTCTAATTTTGTCTCGCCATGTGATGTGCCATGTGGTAGGGACTTGCAACTAGCAAGTGGCACTTGATGCTCGTGTCATGGCATGTTTATCTTTTAATATTTGGCTTGGGTTTATCCTCCCTTTCTGGCCAGTCGGTGGTGTCTATCAGAAACCTTTAATTGGGCCAAGTCTATATTCTTTTTTAGGTTCCACGTTCATGTGACAAGCTCCTTGATGCCGACTATCAGCCCGTTTTTACATGTACATGTAAAAAAGAAACAGAAAAGTTATAGAAACGTTTTTCCTTCAGGAAAATCTCAACGCTACGAACTTGAAATTTACTGCACGATAGTAAAAAGTTCTTTAAGAAACGGGAAAAGCTTGGAATTTAAATATACATTTTTAAAAAAAAAAATATTGAATGATATTTGTAGGCATGCATATATCTATCTCCTACCCGGCTTGTATCAAGTTTCAGCTCCTTTTTTTTAAAAAGTTGAGCATCTTTATTTCTTACACAAAATATGAAAATACCAGTGAGCACGATGCAAGCACTAATTAAGAAAAAATGGTGTGGATACTAATTAGATTGATGAACTTGAAAAGAAAACCGGCCACGTCCAGCACTTATCGGTGGTCCTCGAAAACCAACAGGCTCTGCAACTTGGTCTTTTTTTATGATTTTTTTTTTCTATCCTTTTCAATCATATTTTTAATAGCAAATTAGTACGAAATATGTGTGGTTGCGTGTGTGTGGATGTGATCAGGGAGAATCAAGTTGTGAAATATCTATTATATGGGTGTGTTTATATGACTAGCATGGGTAAATTAATAATTCTTTCCAATTGATTTGGGCGAACTTATCTTTCATTCAGAAAAGCAACGAGAAGACTAGTCACGGTACCATTGTCAAAACAAATAATCGATCTACGTGGACACTTCAATACAGGGATAGGCTTACATATTTTATCATTGGAGAAATATACAAAAGAAATTTCTTTGATTTATGAATCTTCCCTGGCCGAAAATTTCCAAACCGTTGTCCACAAGTCAGCGATGATACCACCACCAAGCGATCGAGCATCTTCAAACTCAATCATGAACGGTCGAGGAGACAAGAAAAAGTAGCTGTGAGTTGTAATAAACATAATTAAAAAATTTCTTAGAGATTAAAGAATGCTGTTGGAGAGCTTTCATCTTAAAGATTAGGAAGCTAAAAGTCAATTCATCTAGAGGGATTGATTATACTAAAGGGAGAGACTAGAAGATGAGTGGGAAGACCGGTAAGAATAGCTTTCGAGGAATTTTCGTGATTCAAAAATGCTGAAGGGGCCATGTTATGCCCCACCACGTAAACCCTATCCCGGGCAATGTTTTCCAAGCTAGATGCCATTCTCATTTCTTTGAAAGCTAAGCAACTCATGCATAAAATGTGAATTCATGGACCTTTGCCCAGGTCTTCTCGCTTGGAATTGCCAATGTGTATGAGCCAAGGCCGTCATCAAAAAGGAGAAGAGCTGATTAAAACAGATTTTACCATTAATTGAGATTCAAAAATAAGCTTGTTATCTCCTCCAAGTAAAGTTCTTTTCTTTACAACGTAAGATAGGGGTATTGCTTGGAATCAAGCTATGCTTCCTTTGCAAAGATGCAAAATAAATCATCTATGATTCGTAACAGTACCGTTGATAATTGACTGGTTTGATTAGCTGTTTCAAACGTTAAATGTTCGTGACGGTGGTCGGAGAGAAGAAGAAAACTATATGGAGATCACAGTTGATTTCATATGTTTTTTATTATTATTATTGATATGAATTTCTAACCAGTTTATATATATCTCAATTAATTTTATAAATTTTAAAATTAATAATTATATAAATATTCAATGACTTTAAAATTTATAAAACGGATAAACTCTTAAAAAAAACAAATCTTAAATTTCACCGGTTGATATCCATTCCCTCCAGGTTTGACGTGTACTCCTTTAAACATGTTGGATGAGGTGTGCCAAGTATAAAATCCGGTGGCTCATTTCTCCTGTGGCATCCCACTGTCGGGTTAATTTAACATAAACAAATGAAAAAATGCATGTTTTGCATGCCATGCCCTAACAGCAAATGCTGACAAAACGAAAGAAACCTTCTGGAACGAATAAATTAAAGCTAGAAGACTACAAGATACGCAGCCCCGAACAGAACATAGTCGGCCGAATCTGATGTCCACTGTGAAGATGGATTCTCCCTTGAACTGCCAACATTGCCGCCCCGAACCCCTCTCTCTCTCTCTTTTTAATATTAATTTTGGATGTGTTTCATATGTGTACGGCATTTGAGTGCTGGGCCTTTGCCACGGTAATCACGAGGTGGTGGCTCGTGGTGCCTGACCTCATTAACAAACAAATGTTAGATTTTAGTCAAATGAAAACAAGTGGGTTGCAGACCATCCGCCTTGTCATATCCTTTACAGGCCGTGCCGTCACTGGGGCAAGTGGGCTGTATCTTTTTGCATAATTGCATGGGTGTTTTTATTGCTGAGGTAATTTTTATGATTATAATTTAAAAAGAGTATTTTGAATTATAATTAATTAGATTTAGATACGTTTTTATTTGATAAAAAATTAAAATTTATGTATAACAAAAAATATTTTGATAAAATATTGTGATTTTTTTTACAAACATAAAAAATAAAACCAGTAAAGAATATTTGTGAAATTCAGTTAAAAATATATATAAAAACTATTGTACAAAACTTACATTTTAAATTTAATTTTTTAATAAGTCTCAATTCTTGTATGCACTGCACGTGCCAATAATTTAACTCTGGTTGCTGGAGTTCGGAACCGAACACCAAATGACCAGACCACGAGACAGAAGGAGCACTAGCAACGAACTATTGTGCCAGTTACTTTTGCAAATTTAATTATGGCTAAATTGGTCAAATCATCAGGGGTGTTAAAAAAATAGTCATATTTAATATTTATATTATCTTATTCGACTTAACCCATCAAAATTAGTTAAAATAAATATTACAAGTAATAATTGATTAAAAAACCAAATAAATAGATATTATTTGTCTCATGAGGCTTGAAGTTTTTAAAAACCACCCAATCAGTATAACTCATTTAGTGTAGATATTTTGTTGTCCTCCTCTCCCTTCATTTTTTTTTTCCCATGTTTCTACATATCATTTTTTTTTTATGTTTAGTACCAACTATATGAATGGGATCATTGCAACGTCAATTGTGATTAAAAACAAAAAATTATATATTTTAAAAAGTATATTTTTTTCTAAAATCATCGATGAACTGGAAAATTTATATGCTAAACCTACAGATATCTATAATATTCATATAAAAATTAACTCAGCCCAATATATCTAACCCTCTCGAGTCTAGATTTGTTTTGTACGACTGGATCTATAAATTATAAAATATTAAAAATTAAATTGAAAATAATTATGGATATCAACTTGACCTCACCAGCCATAAACACTTCTAAAACTATCCATGAATTTAAAATTATTTAAAAATTAATCTTAATATTTTTAATTTTAACCTCCATATATCTTTCTAGATTTAAAATCAAAATTTTCTATTACCTTTTCAAGATTCTTTCCATAATTTGCAAACAAGATTAATGAAATAATTTAAATACACTTGAGTTCAATACTTTTTAATTTAATTGATCGATTTCAAATTCTCCGTGGGAAAATTTATATACTGAAAGTAAGATTTAAGATTATGAATTTTCAATTATTTCTATATAAATTTTGGTTTTATTTAAAAAAAATTAAGAAAAAAATGTCAGGGCTATTAGTGTTTTTAAAAGTGAAAGAAGAAAGTGTACTTGGACTACTAGTTTTTTTTTAATGGAAACTATATTTTTTTTGGAAGAATTAAATTATGATATGAAATTTTAAAAAATAATTTTGTTAAACTAATCAACAACTTTCAAAACACAAAAAACTGACACAGAATCTAAAATCAATATAAAATCAAAAATAATCTCAGACTCAAACATGTTTTTCTAGATACTTTTAATGTTAAAAAAACACCTTATTTCAATACTTTTTTATCACGTGAAATTATTTAAAATAAAAATCAATTATTTTGGTTCTTATAATTATCACCAACAACTACTTTTTTTCTTTACGTGGAAATTCAGCGATCATTTTTTTTATTTTTCATTATAAAAAGACTGAAAATAAGTAAAATAATATTTGATATTATAATTATTTTAAAAAATAATTAAAGAAACCGATTACCTAGTAACTAGCAATCATAAGGAAATAAAATGAGTTTTTATTACAAATTTTACACCTACCACCTATTCTATTACTTGTCCTTTTTCATTTTAATGTACTGTTTTTCAATTTAACTCTAACTTCTAAAAAAACATGTAATTAAATATTAATTTAGGCTAAAAAAATAAATTATGCAGAATAAAAGTAAATATTAATTAAAGAATATTTACTATAATCTACAAAGTTACGCGAGGAGGTGAATACTAACACCAAAAACTGATGTCTTTTAATGTACTTTATAATTTCAATATTAGCGTTGGTGTCAATAACGTAGTTTTGGTGTGCTTGGCGATTTTTTTATATATATTTTATCCCTCTTCTCTCTTTATTTTAACATGCTCAGTTGTATTTAGATGGTGTTTTGAATAGAAATGGGGCTGGTTTTTTTAGTGGGATTTATATAAAAAGAATATATTTTTTTATTAATATAGTTGTTCAGATTATTTTACTCGCACCTCAATTAATTTCACGGATTTTAAAATTAACAATTATATAAACTTTTAGTATTTCTGAAGTTTTCAAGATTTGAACTGATGAATTTTAGAAATCAAATATATAACTTGATCAATTAAATTATATTTTTTAAAATAAAAAAATATGTATTTTTTATTTTTATAAAATGTGTTTTTACTCCAGAAACTCTATTTTTTAAAAAAATATTGCATTTCACGGCAACAACAAATATCGCGTTTCTCAAATTATAACTCGTACTAAACTATGATATTTTTGATAAAACCTTTTCAAACTATGTTATTTGTCATTTTGTATCAGTATTAATTTTTAAAAAAGAAACCTTTTTAGTGAGTTGGCATATATTTGTGAATTATTTTTAAAGAAAAAAGATATGCAAAGCCTTCATTGGAAAACAGTAGAATCTATTCAAATTTCAAAGCACTAGTGCTCGTGGCAACATATCGCGTGAAAAGGGCCGATACCACCGGGGCATGTGTCGAGTATATTTTGTTATTTTTTAAAGTGTTTTTTAAATTAAAATATATTAAAATAATTTTTTTATTTTTAAAAAATTATTTTTAATATTAATACACTAAAATAATGTAAAATATATATAAAAAAATTAATTTTTAATAAAAAAAATATTTAAAATTTTTTAAAGTCACAGATTGACCCGCATTTCCTAGATAGTTTCCCAAGAAAAAGCAATAGTAGATAGAAATATAAAAATCAATGGCTGACACGAAACAGAAGACAATAAATAAGCAACAAACAGCAACACCTAAAACACTGACAATCTGTAAATAGCGTGCACAGTGCCTCCCTTGACCAATCCAAAAAGAAAAGGCCCACGGATCAATGTACACGTATACCTTTTCCCGCCAAAAGATAATGCCTCTCCTCTCCTCTCCTCGGGAACTCCGGCAATTGGATCTCTTATCAATGTAAGGCTACTGGGCACGCAACTGTACTATGACGGCACTTAAAATCAGTGCTCTCTTTACTTCTCATCCGCCCGATCTTTATAAATCTGGCCTTTTGCAATCCCCACGCTGCACCACCACAAGGACAAGTTAATCAGAGTGGGGACTCTCACTTGTGATCGTTTCTCTGCCGTGCGATCTAAGATCTACCCGCATCAACAAAATCCTCGTGGAAAGGAACGCCCACGACAACGAATGACAGCTTCCCTTGTATCATGTCATGTGATTACTTTTAAAATTACCCGTCCATCCATCCACATCCATGACTATGCATGTGGGACCACTTATCAATCTTTCTAGATACCCATCATTTATTTTTTTAATTTTATAAATAATTGAGATTGGAATAGAAAATTGAAAAGGAGAGTTTTTTTTTTTTATTATTATTATTAAATAAAGAAAAGGAAAGTGCCACTTGACCTTCGAAGGGGTAAGTTGACAGAGTTGATTTTCGAGGAGGGGATGTGAGCTGACACGGCAGCTGCCAGACTACACCGTGAAGCAAGCGACACGGCAGCGTTAGACTTGGACATGTCATTTGAATTGAAAACACCTACTTGTCTCATCCTATTATTCTAAAATTTTGTATACAATTGAATAGAGTATATTTCTTCCAAGATCTATCCATCTATTATAACGTTAGTAATAGTGAAGCCATCATGAATCTTGAGGGAGCACATGTAAAATATTATACGGAGTGTGATGGCATCATTTTATACATGTCGATCCCGCTTGCCTACGTGGCTGTATCATATTTTTGTTAAATTTTAAAATTTGTTAATATTAAAAATATTAATTTAATATATTTTAAAATAAAAAATATTTTTAAAAACAATTACAGTAACAGTACAAAACACTTCATTAATCTAAGTCTAACCATCTAAACTTATGAGATTTAATCCCCCGAGAATTAGTATCATAATAGACCATCGACCTGCACTCTACCCCACTGATTATATTATTTTTAAAAATACAAAAAATAGCTAAGCATTATTAATATATTTTTAAAAAAATAATCATGAATTTAAAATCAAATGCATGTTGGATGTTTTTAAAATATTAAAATGATAATGTATTGAATGATTTTTTAAAAAAATATTAAAAAACAATAAATAAATTGAGTTAAAACCTGAAATAACCACTCAAACTCGTGATTTTATAAAAATATATAATTAAAAACATAATAAAAAAAATCATACAAATTTAGATTAACTTGTTAAACATGCTATTTGGATTATGCGCCACACATGATTTAATAAATTTATATCAATCAAATTAATTTTTATTTAATTATACAACAATTATGCACATGAGACTTTTTGTATAAAATAACAAATTTTTATTAAAAAAAGAAAAGAAAAGAAAAATAGAATAGACACTTGAAAAAGAAATGAAAGAAAAGGGCTTATTTTTTGTAAGTTAAATAGCAAAGTATTTAAAAAAAAAAAAAAGTTAAAAAAACAAATAGGTTAGGGGCATGGTACACGAATAACAAAAGTATGCTTTGATTTTTTTTAAGTTGAGTAAAAGACACGTTTTTTAAAAAAGGATGAAATTTTTTTCTTTTATAAGTTGAGGAAAAAATGCATTAAAAAAATAGGTACCAGTGAAGAATGCTTGGCTCGTCAAAGCTTAATTTTTCTCTCGGTAAATTGTAGACGACGCGTCGTCAACAATAGACAGTGCGCTTTCTTCAACCCAAATTTTGGTGACCACATAATCGCTAGAAATCTAGGCTAAGGTTGTTTTACACTAAAAAAATTGTTTTCAATTATTTTTTCATTAAAAAAAATACAAGACCTAAGAGAACCTGTTTATGTCTTTAAATAGCTCAAAAATCCATTAAAAAAAAAACTGAAACCCAAGTTCATATTACATTTATTTACTTTTTGTGCAATTTCAAGTGTTCTAATAAAACTCTTTTTATTTGATAAAACTTGTTGCTATCAAAATTGATCATGTTTTGGTTCTTAAAATTGGTATTAAATGATATTTTCTTTATCTACTTCTAAAATCCAGCAATTCTCTCATGCTTTTCAAACTAAAACTAAAAATTAAATAAAATAAACTTTTACCAGGTTTTGAAGAACTATAGGGATAAAAAAATTATAAATAAAAAAATAAAGATCAAAATTAACTTTCTGTGCTGATTTTAAAAATACCATCTATTTTTTTGTATTTTCACTTTGGTCCCCTAACTCAACCATGCCTTTGGTAAATAAATTAGAAGCAATTGACTTCTAAATTGATCATAAATTAATTAAATCATTTAAAAAAAAGTTTAATAATTAAAATTAAAAAATATATTTTCCATGCGAATCCAGTGAAGTATGGGAGAGGCTACAATGTATTTTACACAATAAAAACCTTACTTCACGCCTAGTAGTTTTGGAACCCAAACGTTGTTATCTTGATCTGGGTTTTGTGAAATATTTCTACTTTCTCACGAGTACGTGTGGAAAAACTGTTAAAATATCTGTTAATGAATATCTATCTCCGCCGAGAATAAATTTAGATCCGCTTAAAGACATAACCATTCCCGTGATGATTGAAGTGCATCCAAAGGAAAAAAATTTGGAGAGGATTTTGTAAGTTTTATTTCCATTGATTTTGGTGTCAAAGAGGCAACAAGGGTTAAAGCTTCACGAACAAAAACACTTGTATCGATAATTTTTTTCGTTTTTTTTATTATTATTTTCTTCAAATATCAATTTTGGTGGTGTTTGTTGTTGCTATAGTAATTATTTTTAAAAATATTTCTTATCTAAAAATATATTAAAATAATATTTTTTTTATTTTGATATTTTTTTAACATCCCTGTATAAAATTAATAAAAAAACACAAAATAATTTTTTTACAGATATACGACGAACCGCATTGCCGAGCAATTTTTTCAATTCGGATATCTGCGTATGGATGGGGCTAGACTTGGCTTTTTAGATTGTTTTTATTTTATTAAAATTAGTGCATGTGTGACACTAGTGAGCTTATACTTTTCAAATTATTTTTTATTTTAAAATATATTAAATTATTTTTTTATAATTTTAATATATTAATATTCAAAATAAAAAAATCCTGAAAGAAATAATTTTAATGTATTTTTAATTAAAAGACACTTAGTACCATATTATTTAACGAGTAACGTTCAACTATTATTCTGAAGTTTAAGAAATGGAAACAATAAAGATAAATAAGATAAAAAAACAAATATAAAATTATATTTGATAGTAATATAAAAAATAAAATAATTATTTTTGTTTCCTGTTTGGTTATAGTAAATAATATAAAATAAAATATAAAAAAATTACCTTGCCCTTATTATTATTATAACATGTACTGCTGTCAAGCTTATATATTTAAAACAATTTTATTATTTTATTTTATTTTACATTATTTTACATTCTAACTCTGTTATTTTAAAAAATACATTTTCCTTCCTGAACTTTGTAGGTTTATAATATTTCTTGTTTAGAAATATATTAAAATAATATAATTTTATATTTTTTAAATAATACCAAGTAAAAAAATATATAATATAAAAGAAAATATGTTTTTTTTTAAAATATTATCTTAAAAAAATCCGATGTATTTCTTAATTTAGAAGTACAGAGACTTATTTTAAAATTATATTTGTGGCAAATCTATTTTTATATTTTTATCTCTATCATTTGAATAGCACACATCATTGTCACTATTATTCTTGTCTCTTCTATCTTGATATTGTAACCAAACATTGCATAAGATGTGTAAAGGACATGGTTATTAACTGTCGGTTTAATATTGTATTTTTATCCATGTTTAGGTGCATTTTAAAAGAGTATTTGTCATGAAAAATATTAAATTAATTTTTTTAAAAGTTTTTAAATTATTTTAATATATTCATATTAAAAATATTAAAAATTAATATATTTTAAAATAAAAAATACTTAAAAAATATAATGTATCATAGTACCAAGATACTAAAAAAAATAATGATTTTAGTATTTGTAATCGTGACAATGATTATTTTTTAAAATGTTTTTTCCTTGAAAAAACATCAAAATATATTTTCATATAATTTTTAAAATATATTTTCCAACTTTAGCACATTAAAAAATTTTGAAATCATAAAAAATTTTAAAACAAATTTTTTTTTTTTTTTAGAAAACATCCCTCTAGCATAACATGGACCAGTAACATCGTGGGCTCCAAAGTAAAATTTGATAGAAAAGTGTTTTAAAAAAAAATTAAAATTTTTTTTTTGATATTTTTATATTAAAATAACTTTAAAAATAATTTAAAAATATTTATTTCAAAAAAACAAACACTTTATGCAGAACATGGACCGGTAACATGGTAGGCCCAGAGTACCATCTTGATAGAAAATAAAGTTTTCTCTCGGTTTCCGACAAATTGGAAATCTACGGTGGACGGGCAATGAGAAGATTGGATCTGGTTGTCTACCACTTGGGGCAGATATTTTTTTATTGAGAGAAATTATGAAAACCTATAGGTTTTTAAGACGGACAAGTGGGCTCGTGTGTTTTGTAGTTTCTATGGCTCCTCCGTACTCGATGATCACTTTGTAATCACGTGATATACATGCCACCGTGTATATTTATTTGTGGTTGTGATAAATTTTTAAAATATTTTTTATTTATATAGTATATTAAAATAATTTAAAAATATTAAAAATATATTAATTTAACGTTGAGAAAAAAAATAAAATTAATTTTAAAAAAAATACTTTAAAAATAAAAAATAAACATGGCCGAATCTTCGAAATGCTTTTCACCTTCGACGCCCTTCTGCGCTCGAATTAATGAGTTGACGTGTCACCTTAGATATTTTCTACCTCTTCCTGTTTTTCTCCACATGATGTCCCCATCGGCCATCACTTTACTTCGTTCGGTGGCAAGAAAGAAAATTTGGTGTCAATAAAAACGTTTCTCGAATGATTTGAAAGAAACCAATAATACATTTTTTGTTGTTGTGTTCATATTGAGTGGTCAAGATATTCTTTTATCACCCTTTTACGTTAAGATAAAAAATCTTTTATAGAAAAGTTACAGACAAATTGTCTATTCATAAATAAAAAAACCAATTCCTTGCTTAAATTATTATAAATAGCTAAAACATATCAGTGTTTTACTATTTACTGCTAATTTAATTTTACATGCATAACATGAAATCTGTGAAGTGAATATTTAGAGTAGGCTTTATCAATGCGAGGATGTTGACTGGGCTATGAACATAAAAAAATATTTACAGGATCTTTGTTTTTTATGTGGATAATTTGCCTTTAATCCAATTTGAAAAATAAACATGTTTTCAATGGTTTAATATTGATTTAAAACCAACCATTTAATAGATGGTATAGTGGTAAGAGCTTGAGATCAAGAGATTTGCTCCTTTATAATTTCAAGGTCGAGTCATGTGGTTGTTAATATGATGATCACTTGAGACTTACATGACTGTTAAATTCAGAACCAGTTGGATTAATCGAGGTGCGCGTAAGCTGACCTGAACACCCATGTTAATAAAAAATAATAATTTAAAATTGTGTTTTTCCACCTCCAGCAAAATAAAAATATACAGAATAGCTTGTAGATTAAATGTGGCTACGAGACATGCATATTTATAAATACAGACTTATCAAATGAAAAGTATTCTATCTATACGTTAACTTGATAATATAAATCAAAGTTTATAAATATATAAGACTAATATGTAAATATGATTGGTTTATTATGATAGGACTGTGATTTAAAAACATGAATTAGTAATTTATTGTTACAAGAACCTACCAAACAAAAGATATCGTATATACATGTCTAAATCTATAAACTTAAAATAAAAATATTTTAATTAATTATGTTTAAATTAAAACTAGAAAGAATATCTATTTGTTGAAGAATTTTAAAGTAATTAATATTTTTGTT
>Ga0325410_1006180_pt1 | contig 13162 bp, 8 predicted proteins | sample PopdelMetagenome_16_FD_206182 | JGI IMG/M metagenome (GOLD analysis project Ga0325410, IMG submission 206182) | Populus deltoides microbial communities from Bellville, Georgia, United States - Xylem-PdIQD-R3 | ecosystem: Host-associated > Plants > Phyllosphere > Stem > Wood/Secondary xylem... | reverse complement strand
ATTTCATTTCATCTTCCACATGATCAATCATATTTGGAGCCATTCTTTGTGAATGATGTTTGTATGACTTAAACACAATCTTGATTGGAAATGTCTTGATTGGAAATGAATGTTCGACCAAACTTCTATCTGAACTAGATATTTCATCATAATATTAGGAAAAATAGTTTTTATAAGTTTGAAGTAGTGATACTAGGTCTTTTTTATAATTTTGAGATAAATTTTCATTTATAAAAGTTGAACTAGGTTTATCTTCGATCCCCAAGTTAATTTAATTAAAGGGTTCTAAACTTTAGCTTGTCTATTATCCATTTTTAGCAGTGCTGGGTGGAAATTGTCATGTTAGGCATGATTAATTGATAATCTTAATATAATTCTATTGAACAAATTTATTTCCTTGTGTCTAATATGTTTATATGCTTTGTCGAAAATCACAAAACATGTCAAAACATCTTGGTGACTCATTTATTTTTATGTTTTGAATCCTTAGCCATTGTTTTTTTGTTGTAGGATACTTAGTCTGTCAAATATTATTATTAGTTGCTCTATTCATACTATATCTTTACTAATTGGAAAGTTGATTGGGCGAGCCATGTTGTTAATGCCTATTAATTGGACTAGGACTACACCATTGCTATGTAGTCATGCATATATCATCTTTAAGCTGGTTATAAATGCCTTTTCATATCTTTAATTATCTTATTTAATCTATCTAGTAACCAAAACATCAAATTTTGATACAAGGATGATGGCATTCATATGTTAGCTTGTATCTATTCTTGTGTAAGTAAAGAGTTATAGATTATCTTTGCCACAACCCTGAAAAAATTGCATTAAAGAAATTGGACCCAACTCTTAAATCCTTTTATGTTTGATGTTTGTGCCACTTAATTTTAGTAGGTCTTTTAGAGGTTTTAGCCTATCATTAAGTTGTAACTTGTTCAACTTTTCCCCTTAAGTCTTCTCCTTTAAGAAGAATGTTATGATAAATAGAGCACCTATATACCTCAGAGGAAATTATTCCCTAAACTTCTAGTGCCAATCCTTGGATTTTTCATGGTTTATATAACATTTTTTAGTAGTAGCATTTGTGACTAATTCTAACCTTTATCGTAATAGACAAGGCCTTACTTTTTATAGTTGTACTTTACCAAATAATGTTTTAAGTTTAGGAGTGGTTATCACTCTTTTCTAGAAACTAATTACAACTAGACTATAATGCTTTTAAATTTAGTTCTTGAAGATAATGCAATTGTTAGTGTCATCTCTCTATGAGTTATGCCACTTGAAGTATTTCTCTTCTTAATATAGTCACTAGAAGGGATTGAATGGTTACCAAGGAGCTTGATTCACCTCTCCACACATGAATCAGTTAAAAATTTCTTCAGTTATCTTGATTTTAAAATAATATATTTACCTTCATCTACCATTTTGATAGTTTTTGTATCTTTGCTACTAGGTTTGTTAGCTTTTTAAAAACTTTCTTAATACAACTATCTTAAATAGTCTTCCCTAATTAAGTTATACAATAAAAGTTAGTTGTTGTTGATCTTTTAGAAACTCTTTGCTAAAGTTTGAATTAGTTATTAAAAAGCTCATTGTAACCTCTTTCAAATAACCAATTAGGTAGATTCTTTTTAATGGCTTCTTTCCTGCTCGTTTTGCTAACATCTTTTGATAAAAAGTAGCATCGTCTATAAGGGTTGTATATATTAAGAAACTTAGTTCATATAAACCTCTTCCTGATATTCCACTACATCCTTTATAAAATGAGTCTACTGCATTCTTGCTCTATTCTAGTTGTAGTATACTTAGTTTTTAGAGTTTTGAATCGAAGATCATAACTTCATATAGACTTCTTTAGATCCTGGATTAATATGAATAAGTCAGTCAATGTCACCTCTAGTTTTATTTTATACAAGTGCTTATAAAAATGTCTATATTTCTTCCCAATCATTGATAAAGTTAGGTGGCAGTGTAGGAAACCAATGAAAGATTGTTTTGCTTTATAAAGAACAAAATACTCTTAGGTATAAAAGGATTTGTTATACCATTACAATAATGATCCTTGAATTTAGCAATGTTTTTCCTTGTTGATTGGTTATGTTCTTTAAAGAACTATTTGAAATCAATTATTTTTATACCTCTTGGAATTAGGTAAAACTTATTCATTTGTTTAGGATATAGAAGAGTGTGCATAGGCTTAGCTATTCATTTAAAATTCATTATTTCTCTTACATCTTACATGTTGATTTAGCTCTACCTTATATATTCATCCCCTTGGTAATTGTTCAACATGAGGTTTTTGAGGTATTATAGGGCCATATAATTGGATTGAGACTACTTATACACATGTATAAGAGATAAAACCTCATGTGTGATCACACCCTATTTTTTTTAGGGTTGTAACTGTGTTTGTTATGCGGGTATATGTTTACTAATATATTGTTAGAAATCTCTATATATTCCTATCAAATTATTTCCTATTATATCTCAACTTGTTCTAAATCTAATTGAGTTGATTGACCATGACCTGCATGGTCTATCAACTCAATTAGATTCGGATCATAATGTTATGTTAGTAAGTTATGTTTGTTATGTTTTTCATCTTTATCTAGATATGCCTCGTATAAACATTTGACAAGTTTAATGGTTGATAATAGGATGTCCCTCAAGAGAAACCATTGTTGACTGATTGGAACTTTGAATAGTTATGACCACTTAACCATGCCAACTAACTTATAAAAAAGGTAATCATAGAGTTGTTCTAAAGGCATAGTCATGTTAACTCTAAGTGCTTATATAGGTCATGATATTGAGAGAGGTGAGCACATAAAAGATTGTATAAGGATACTAGGGTTTCGTCTACATATAGTTCTATATAGTTATAGAGAGTTAAATGATGAAGTGTAATCTTATAACTCTTTTAACATGGGTTGTTCAACAAGGACTTGTTATGATGACGGAATATTAGGTTCCTCACAATTAAGAGTATGACCTCTGTATAATGCATGTATTAATTAATCATTATATGTTATAGCAATGATTCTAATTGTGTTTTTTATGGCATAATTACATAATAATTAAAGAATATTGAATCTGAGCATGATAGAGCATGTCATCTGTTGATTAATTATGTTATTCATTTTTTGTTCCTTCTTTCCAATAAGGAGAAACTATAATTTAGAACTGTATTTCAAGCAAAGATAGATAATAGCCTTGCAAATCAAATGAAGTGTAGGTATCCAATATTTTAATCATTAAGAAAGGTATATTCTTCTAGGTGATGATAGGTAAAAAAAAAAGTAAAAGGTAAATAAAAAAGAGAGTAAATAAACTAAATGCAAATGAAAACTCCTAGATAAACTAATAAGGAAAAATAATTATAAAAAAAAATGTAGAAAAGTTGTAAGAAAATATATAAATGAGGATAGCCATTTTACAGTAACTATATGATTTATTTATATTGATATAGTATTAGAGTTTCATATAAACACCTAAAGATATACTATTTGTATCAGATAAATAGATTACATGATGAATCCTAATACAAATTGAATCCTAACATATTACACGTCTTTTTTCTAGTAATTACATGAATTCTAATTTATTTTACAAATATTAGTTTATTCTATTGAGGACTCTTGCTATAAATAAGACTAAATCTTCTAGTTGACTACATAAACTCTTGTTGTTGTGGTAGACTACTTTCTAACTTTTATGGTCGATTTGGAATCTTCCTAGACTTGGTCGATTTCTCTATTAATAATTGAATTTAGTTGTCATTTTCTTGTTTGGGAGTGAACAATTATTGTTCTTACATAGTTGATAAAGTTGATAAGTGGATGTTTATTTTTGGTATAAATAGTGTTGTTGGTTTTTTTTTTTAATCAATAGAAAAGTAAATGGAAGTATTGAGATGTATAAACCTCTTTCAGTGGCCGCATATTTCTATAAGCAAGAGACATCAATTATTTTAAGATTTTTAGTCTGAATAGGTCTGTTGTATTAAGAAAAGAGCAATTATTAGTGTTTGGTTAGTTCAACAGTTGGGTGTTTACAATGCCTTTCTAAATGGTGTTTTATAGGAGGAAGTCTATATAGAACAACCATATGGATTTAATGATCCAACTCATCCTCAAAATGTTTATTGGCTTTATAAATCCCTCTATAACTTGAAGTAAGCACTTATTTTTATATTTAATAAATTAAAATATTTTTTTCATGAAAACTTAAAGTTTTTAAAATATTTAAAAATAAATAAATAGGAATGGTGAAACAAAAAGATTTAAGAAATGTTTAACCCTTAAGATTTTTTAGTGCTTAAGAAGTTAATGACTTGATTTATTTTAAAAAAATAAATGTCAAAAATTATTTTGAAAAAACCTCAAAAGTTTTCATCCATAAAAATTTAAAAAAAATAAGAAATTAATTTTTTATCAAAAACATTACAATTTTCATATTTTTTAAAAAAAAATATTTGAAAATCTTCAAAAATTCTTAGCCATTAACATGTTTTATAATTTTAAAAAAACTTAAGAAGTTAATTTTTTTAAATCAAAATCTTGGAAAATAATTAAGAAATACTAAAAATTATGAAATCACTTCATCATTAAAATTTTAATTTTTTTGAATTAATTAAAAATTTGAAGTAATATAAAAATTTTGAAAATTTTACATTAATGTTTTTCTTGAATTTGATACAATTTTGATTGTTTATGAAAAAATTAATTTTTTTATTTCTTAAATATCTTTTACAATTGGTTGTCTTATAATTGAGTGCAATTTAGCTTAAGCAGATAGAATTTTCCCTTTGTCCCCAAAGGACTCTTTTACTTATTTTTATTTGTTTCAAAATGATTGTCGTGTTATTTATTTTATTATAATGCCCCACTAATTAAAGCTCATTTTATAAAAGACCTCCAATTGTGAAAGGGTATTTTTAAAAAGCATGGATAAGAAATAGTGACTTGACTCTCCATGGCTTTCGAGCAACCAACTAGGCCCGAGCCTAGTCTTTGATGAAATCTCCATTAAAAATCTAGCACGAACTTAAGAACCCTACTCGAATCAGAGCATTTGAAGTTTACATCTCATATTTTTGGACTCCACTTGGCTCATTTTGTTTGCACTGTTGCCACACTTGCTTCCTTGCAGCTAGCAAGGGGCAGGCATCGTCTGATTGATGCAAGAATGGATTAGACAGGCCAACGAGATACTCTGACCATAATCAAATCTTTGTTTGGTTTCAAACAAGAAGAGTTAGGCGTGCTTTATTTCTTACAACATCTACACTGTTGATTATAACAAGTTGGAAACACTGCCGTTCTATTTCTACAATTTCCTTGATGGAGCACTAGGAAAACCCCCAAAAAAATTCCATGTAACTCGGAAAATAAGCTCCTATGAAAAAGGTCTGGTCAGATTTTCCAATACTTAGGCCTCGTCCCATCATAAAAGCAAGGAAATACCCTCACATCAAACTTAACCATCAATCTCCTCGTTAAGTACAAGAACTAGAAAAAATCCACGGGAGCAAAGATAATGTTGAACGCCTCTTATCTTTGCAGACTCCTACAAACCAACTACTGGAAAAAGCTATACATACTAATGACTTGTACGTGCAGAGCCACGATGAAGCAATACTGGGACTATAGGGCTATGGGTTTCCTGAACCCCCATCTATGAATAACTGTTTTCTGAGCTAATTGTGTGCACCACCATCACTTCCTGTGTATCCCTACTAGTCATTTGCGGAAACAATATCATTTTTATCAGAATTAAGATTGATATTAGATTGTGATTTGTCACCTGAAGCCACTCCATTATGTTCTTGATTCTCTTGTTTCTTCGAATTGAGAAACCGACCCCCACATCCTCTAGCTCTTTTCAGTGCATGCTGATGCCGAGATTCATGCAAGTATGGCTGCAAGAATAATTTTGAGTTGTCATGAAACATCTAATGCCGTAGAGGACATGGTGCCACATAAACCGGAGTGTAACATGATAGGAAACAGAGGAGAATAGCCTAAAACTAAACATGTATAATCACAGGACTGTCAGACATCCAATCAGGTAATCATAGAATCACATTCATATGGGCATCGGATCATTCAAGAAACTCCAGACTATTACCAATGAAAAATCATCTTCAAGCTTCCTATGAGCCACATTTGAGAGGTCTTTGAAAATTATACCAGTGGACATTATTGACCTAAAGTAAGAAAGGAACAAAATGTCTGAAAATAATATGTAAGAGGAGTAGCAGTCGTGGAACAATAACAGCAAGAGATTCATGCAAGCCTTCTTTATTTTAGGTTCTAATAAATTAGGTAAACAAAACACAATATGGAATGCAAGCAGAATTAAAAACGCTTCAGACAACCAAAACTATACCTTCCGAGACTTGATTGCTTTGCTTTCTGATTCAGCTTTTGCACGAGATTGTCGTCGTCTCAAGATACCATGATACTGTTTTGCATTAACAAATACAGGTTCCTCAACAGCATCAGATGGCAAAGGAACTCCAGCTTGCTGAATTCCCATCAACTGAAGATGGACCTGATTAGATGTGCGCTCATGAGAGTTACTTGTATAAAAAAAAAAAAATTGTTTGCTCATAAGTGAAGGCTAAATAGTAAACACTCCAGCGATTATTTAAAGTCCCCGATGAAAAAAAAAATATCAGATGCCCAACCCTGAAATAGGAGCCCCTTGCAATTTAGCCCATCTGTCCACTGATTTCCATGGTTGACCATTATAGAGTTCCACATAAAACACTAAATACCTACTCAAACCCCAAGTGAAACTCCTTTCCTTGTCTTCTCTCTATAATGACCCATCTTTCCTCCATTTTGTCATAACTCCAACTCCAAAATAACTCACTTCCCAAAACTCACCATCATTGCATTCATAAACACAATTTTTTGGGAGTGAAAATGAAGTTGATTTTTGGAAATTTAAAGAAACAGTATGCTTACCGATGCTCCTGGGTCTGGTGGTTTGGTATAATATTTCCAACCACCCAACCATCATGGTTCAACCATTGGTACGGACAAAAAAAAAAGAAACATTATGCTTTGTTGAAGAACAAAACAAAAGGAAAATCGAGAAAGTGTGTTAAAATCTGGAGAAAAGCTATTGAAGAGGGAGCGGGGAGGAGGAAACAGGTCCATTGAATATTAGCAGGTTTTCTTTGTGGTTTGTGGGGCCTTTGATGGTCAAACAAGGTGAAAATCAATGAAACCCTACATTTTGTCAACTGATGGACCACATTGCAACAGAGCCAGAGTTTGGTGGTGAAATTTTGGGATTTCTTAGTTCAGGGGAGACTTGAAAATTCACTGAAGTTTAGGTTTTTAAAATTTGGCCTCAATTAAATGTGATCTCAAATTGACAAATCACAAGAAGTGCCATGTTTCTTATATTTGTCCTCGTTGCTATAACCATTAGCTTCAGAATCTTGATTTCCTACTCCAAGAAGTGAGGTCTTGACACAAGATCAAAAGATAAATTACCATTGGTTGTGCACCATAGGGCTGTGGAGGATATGGCTGAGGATCATATGGAGCAAAGATGCTTCTATAATAAGGATCTGGATATGGGTAAGTTGCTGGTGCCTTCAATTCAAAAAAAACAAAAGACAAAAGTCAGTATGTCAAAGTGCCTAGTTCTTCTTTAGGTGGAAACAAGTACTGGATTACAATTTTTAGCACAGTTGTGGGAGAATTATCATTTTTCAAAATAAGCTTAAAGAAGATCAAAAGTCACGATATGGAAAAAGAAAATTGTTGCAATGCAAAGTAATTATGATCTGCTTCGTTCAATATGTTAATGTATTTCATTTTATATGTAAAATGGGCAGGAAGCTGAAACTCAACAAACTTCCACACAGCCATGATTACATCAGAGAAAAAAACATGATCGCTCGATGATGAATAAAGTTGCCTAAAAACATTAAAAAGTTTTTTAATTCATGGAGAAATAGAGGTATATATTGAAAGCAATTGTAGCTGTCAAACTGATTTTCAAAATTAAACTAAAAATACCATTAACAGAGACATAGCTATAAGCACACAAACACCAGAAAGGCCGAGGCAAATACTTTTCTAAAATGCAAGGTGGGCAACAAAAAATTCTTGGTATACTAGGGAGAGAAAAAAAAAACTTTGTAAAACTGCATGTCATTAGGCCAGTACAGGTCCACTGTTTACTGTTGACTAAGTTAGAAAATTCATTAAACATAACAGGCAGAGTGAGATAATTATATTGCCAATGCATCTTCGACATTAAAATAATTACTTTGAACTGTTGACAATATTTATAAGCAACAAAAATCAAAGACTATACATACAGATGCTTCTAACAGAAAATATGTGAATCTTGCCTTCACACACAATTTCACATCAGTGATTAACAACAATTTATGCTGTATATAATACCATAGCATGTCCTGCTCCAAGCAGTGGATTTGCATACTGAACATTTGGAGTTGAGAAGCCCGGGTGTGCTTGTGCCATTGCAGGAGATGAAGACTGAATCTGGGGTTCTGATTCATTTTGCTGCTCATCAGCTTCACTATTATCTGGACAACCAGCTTTCAAAAATATTATTATCATATGTTAAGCATCACACGCATGGAATTTTCCAACAAAAGATAATACTCGACCACACCAAGCTTCAGACAAAAATGGCTAACATAAAAATAAAAAACATCCAAAGACAGTGAAAGTCAAGTATTATAAGCAAAGACACATTGGGTTTACTCTGCATAGGCAAAAACCATCCAGAGATAGCGATGATTAAATAAACCCGCCTAATATATTAGGGTCATTAAATCACTTAGCAAGAAAAAGAACATCCTAGGGGCCAGTCAAATCCACAAGAAGCACTAATCATGAAGTACTAATGTAGGAACATGCAAATCTTATTAGGAACCTTAGAGTCAATGGGTTTGGCCTTGATAAGACCACTAATTAATAACTAGCTCCAATCAAAGGCCAAGGACTAGTTATCCGAAAAAAAGAATGACAGCTAAAACTAATGCACCTTATCAAATAATTCCAAGAAAATCCCTAGGGAGTAACCAAATATCTCAAATATTGTTCTTCACAATTACAAGTTTACTCCATATTGGAATGTAGGTTTCCCACCAAATTCGATATACATGATATTCCTATGAAATACAGAAATGCTTATTATTCTTTCCTGTTCTTTTTTTATTAATATTATTTAGCTTGGATCCAGGAGTATTCAAGCAATGCAACTGGAAATCTCACTAAAGCTGCCCCCTGGAGCAAAATATTATTGAGGCAAATTGAACAAATGATAGAAACATGAATCCTAATAGCCCCATGGTCAAGGTCAGATCCTAATAATATAAAATATCTAATTGAGCAAATGACAGAAACCTGAATAAATTTTACATTCCATCCATTTAAAGAGAAAACTGTGTAGCTAAAGTAGTAACTTAGCAAAAGAATTTCAAGAAAGTTACCAGAAAGATCATGCAAGGAAGAAGTCATGGCTGTTATGCACACAGAGTCCCCAAACTCAAATCTGGAAGCACGGTTAACACCAAAAAAAACAAGTCAAAGTGAAATTAGAGCATTATGATGAGATGCTAGTTGAGTACAACACAACCACGACAAAGCTCCTACGACACAATGATGGCTGAAAGATTGCATGCGTGTGTGCATGCGTGCGTGATTGACAACTTTAAAACAGCCATACAACTCAAATGAACAATACAAGGCTGATGACATGAAACATTTAAAGATGGAAAAAATATGGACAAATATTTGAGAGTTTTTCTTAAATCTACTGTTTCTTAAGAAAAGAAAGATTTGAATATACAAGACAAGATCACACTAGAGTAGTTCAGGTAGCTGATAGCTGTGCTATTCAAGTGTAATTATCAGGGTAATCCTCCCCAGTGCAAATAATTAAATATGTAGCTTTGTCTATTCATTTGCATAAGAAAAATGTGGCCATACCAAACATCTTTCAAAGTTCTTAACTTCACGCTCAGTAATGTACTAATGTATAGACCATTGGAACTTCAATACAAGTGGTTCTTCTCTCCCAACCAGAGGGGAAGATCCGGGCTTAAATTGAAAAAAAAAAAAAAGCAGTTCTAACTATTCTAGGTGCAAGAAATTAAAAAAGGGGAAGGATAACCCTTCATCATGTAAATCGACCATTGAACAAAAAAATCAAAGAAAGTAACCCATAGCAGAGCAATTTTACTCAACATTTTCCACACAAATTCAAATTATGAAAACAAAGATTCGCATGCATAATATATTCATTCACTTGCATAAGCAAAACATACATTGCAGAATTGAGCAGTTTTCTAAATACTATCATAAAACACGATTCTCACATAACACATTCTTAAATTAAGATACTGCATAAATTATGGTGAAGAAAGAGTAGCTGATCAAAGATTGTCCTCAAAAACTATTCGTGTTGAATAACCCAAAAAATATAAAATAGTGGTTTTCAATCAAGACAGACTCTAAAGCTTAGAAATTAATTTACATGATTTCCCTTCATATTAGCTACATGAATCTAAACAAACCAATAAAACGCCAGCTCCACTGCATCCACTTTGCCAACACAAGGTTACCCACCACCTAAAAAGCTACTGGAATGGAACTCGGTAAAATATAGCTAATAAAGAATGACTCATTTCTCAGAGTGCTTGTTCATATTTCACACACACACACACACACACACATGTATATATGTATATGTATATTTGGTGATGCTATTGCAGCAAGGCCAACAACATATTCGTGTATCACAGCCAAAAGCTACCACAACGCCAAACACACAAATCTCTCCACAACTTTCAACTGCCACCCCATTACTCGCCAATTAGTCATAAAAGCTCATTATCAACAGGAAATCTAAAACTGAATCAAACAGCTAATAATTCAACCAACCCCATCAATCCAATTAACCAACTCACTCAAACTCGCCCAAATTGAACTCTCAAATAACTCGTATCACAAAAATCGAACTCTAAACACACGATCTTTAAAATGAAACGAAGCCAAATGCTTCACATTCATTACCGGTTCCCTCATTGAAACCAACAAAATAGCATAATTTTCCGTTTGGTTGCTAAGAAAACGCATGCAATTCAAAGAAAAAACCCAAATATCCATCAATTATAAAAATAAAATAAAAAAGACTGTCGGCAACCAAACAGTTTGGGAATACAAAAAAAAAGAAGCAAAGAGAAAGAGAGCTTCAATGATTTGAATTGGGATTTGATTGAACAGAAAAGGGGAATGGATTAGGGATTCGTTTCTAAATTTACCTCATACACAAACTTCCTTATGTATTTGTTTTGCAGGGCGAGAGAGAGGCAGGCAGGCAGGCAGTTTTACGATCGGTTGTTGTTGTCTGTTGACGTTCACAATTCTCTGCTGCTTGTAGCTGGTAAATAAATAGAATTTGGAGAGATCAAAAATAGAATTCAGTTTTTACTTTACCAGCCCTCTTTTCACTGCTGCCTATCCAAACACACCCCTCTCTCATCCTTTTCTTGGCCTCCCCCCGTTAGAATTCCGCGTACGTACGTAGCCGAGTGATGAGATGTTATTATAGCGGGCATTGTACTCATGGTTAAGCCTTGATTTTTTAAATTCAAATATTCAGGTTATAGTATTTCTAGAATTTCAATTTCATCCAATTAAGTAAATTGAGTCGATCCAATTAACTTAACGAATTAATACGTGACTTGGTTAAAATTTAATTATTATTTTTTTTAATAATTTTATTTAAAAAAAATCTTAAAACAATATTATTTGAAATTAACTTAAATTAATTCAAGTTAATTTATATAAATTATAACCCTGTTTTTAAACCAGATAAGTTGAGTTTAATAACGCTGCTTATATTGTCTAGTGTCGCGTGTCCCACAATAAGGATATCATAAATAAAGGAAGTGGGGAAAGTATTGTGGACAAAGAAAGAGGCGACCAATGAAAAAGTGGAACATTAGCTTCTTTTCTTTTATCTGTTCTTTTAACCTTTGACTACGAACCAGGCATGTTTTTACTGTGAATTTTAACAATAAAATAATATTTTTTTCTTTAAAAAAAAACCCATAATTAATTAGAATTAAATTTTTTAATTTATTTTTATTTAAATTTTATAAAATTATGACAATCTCATGTTTCGGATCATGAATTTCACAAATTAATTATAATTATTTTAGATCAATCTAATGTATTATTATCTTAATATTTTTTAAAATAAATATGTTGTCTAATATATAATCATTTTAATTAAAAAAATATTTAATATACATTGAATTTATTACTTTCTAACATCTTTATCTATTTTTAAAGGTTAGAAAAAAAAATTCCTGCCAGCAGGGTAATACAAGCCAAAAATCTAATTGGTTCTAATTACCGTAAAACGAGAATAAATCCCCTGCCGTCCAACCAAAAAAATGTTTTTAACCAAGTACAGTACACGTGTTAAATCCACCTCTATTTTACGTTAGATGGGAGGGACTAAAATTGCGTTTAAAAAAATTGTTTGATATTATGGTAGTATTTTTATTTTTTTTTGTAAAGTGTTTTTAATTTAAAAATATATTAAAATAATATTTTTTAATTTTTTATATTAGTATATTAAAATAATAATAAAAATTTAATTTAAAATAAAAAACAATCCTTTAAAAAAAAACACCAAAAACAAACACTGCCTGAAAGTTCGAGAAGTTTTTACTGTGGAAACTGGAAAGCAAATCCAGTGCGTTGGATGCAATGGGGAAGGAGATTCGGGCAGGAGAGAAAAGCTGACCGAGAATCAATCTAGTACAGGAGTTACGTGGGCCCCTACGAGTGAGTGGGTGAGATTGAAGGTGAGCTCCTAACCGTTAATATTTCGGTACTGTTGTGGTGAGGTGTATGGATGGTGGGGCCCAGTGAGAAGGAGGAGATTAGATTATTTGGAATTCTAGAACTTTCTGCCGTGAGAAATCACCATGTGGGCTGCGGACAAATTTTTGTATGAAGTATTTTAATTTACTTTTAAATTATGTTTAAAAGCGATGACACAGCCTCCCTCCATGAACAATTATAAACACTTGTTTAAATATTGCATTGATACACAACTTAAAATGTTATTTAGATTTTTT
>Ga0325410_1006178_pt1 | contig 13168 bp, 6 predicted proteins | sample PopdelMetagenome_16_FD_206182 | JGI IMG/M metagenome (GOLD analysis project Ga0325410, IMG submission 206182) | Populus deltoides microbial communities from Bellville, Georgia, United States - Xylem-PdIQD-R3 | ecosystem: Host-associated > Plants > Phyllosphere > Stem > Wood/Secondary xylem... | reverse complement strand
TTAATATATTATAATTAGATTATCACAAATATAAGAATATTAAGATGACTATTACGAATTAATTAAGGTTTTGATTATTATGAAAAATAATTTTATTCTTGATGTATTTATTCTTCTTTTTTTTTTTTGTTGAAAAATTTCAATTTTGTTTTCAAAAAATGAATTTTGTTTTTCAATATTTCATTGAAAATAAAAAATTGAAAATAAAATGAAAATAAAAAATTACTAAAACAAAGACAATTTTTTTTTGTAGCTATAGACACATTACAGAGATAAACTTTTTGTAGCCATAGACACATTTTTTAATTTTTGTTTTTGATCTTTTTATAAAATTTTTATTTGTTTTGAATTTAGTTTTTCAATTTCACTTTGGCATATATTATCTTTTTCGATTCAGTCTTTATTGTTTTATATATCTTTTTTTTTCTTGATCCTTTTGTGAAGTTTTTTTTTTATTTTCAATTTAATCTTCAACTCTAAGTTGTCTTTTCAAATTTGTCATTCTTTTTTTAATTTCAGTTTTTCCTTGCTTTTTTGTTAAAGTTTTTAATTTCTTCATTTAATCCTAGTTTGTTGTGTTTTATTTTTTTATTTGGTTCTCATATTTTTTATTTTTTTGTCATTTTATGTTTTTTTTTCAATTTAACCCTTTAATCAAAGAATTGTTCTTGCTCTCAAATTTGTTTTTTGTTTTGATTTTCAATCACATTATTTTAATTGCTATTTTTTATTTTAAATTTTTTTGTGTGATTTTTTCTTTTTTAATTTTATCATTCGAAATTTGATTTGTTGAGGATTGAACGTCTAGGTTTTCTTATGTATGATACTTCTGGTATAATGACCTGTGTCACAAGTTTTAAAAGTTATATATAACATAGCTCTCAAACTCGACTTGAGCGGCGACCCAGGTTAAGTCACGAGTCAAGTGGGTTGACCTGTGTCAAGTTGGATAACCCGAGTCAACCCATTTTTTATTTTATAAACATATAAAAATGACAACATTTTGAAAAAAATAAAATAAAAAAGGTTAAACGATTTTAAGTAGGTTTCTCAAGGGCTAATTGGATCGCGGGTCAACCCTTTTTTTAGTAGATTATACCAGATCAATCATCCCCCTATTTTTGTTGGATACCAGCCCAGCCTAGGCCTTGACCTTGGATCACCCGGTTCACGTGTCAAATTGTCAGGTCGGGTTTTAAATAAGTGATTTGTTGGGTTATTCAAATTTATTACCTGGGCTATAGGTTTGTTGTTTAACTCGAGTTGACTTGCCCATTTTTTAAAAAGAAAATGTATGTTTATTGTCATTGCTAATTTTTTATCGTCTCATTAAAATAAAACAGGCTTATTCAACCTGGTCGAGACTATAAATTGGTCCTTGTTCTTTTATTTTTTTGTCCTTTTATTATATTAATTCTTGTTTTTAATTTAACCATTCGATTAAAAAATTGTTCTTTCCCTCTAATTTATTTTTTTTATTTTGATTTTCACCTTCATTCTTTTAATTGTTCTTTTTTTTTTAAGATCCTTTTGTGTAATATTTTTTTATTTCATCATTTGACATTTGATTTGTTAAGAATTTGACTTTTTTTTTTGTATAATGCTTCCGTTCTAATTAATGACCTGTATCACTGGTTTTAAAAGTTATCTATCACATATTTTTCAAACTTGATTCGAGTTCTAGGTCACGAGTTAGATGAGTTGACATGAATTAACTTAGGTCAAGTTTGTTTTTAATAAATGTTTAAAAATGACATCGTTTTTTTTTTAAGAAAAAATCATGAGTTTTGATTAAATTTTTTCAGGGCTAATTAACCGGTTAGAATTATAACTCAAGTTATTAAATTTAGATTTTTTTTAAAACATTTGCAAAGCTTAAATATTTTAAGAAAAAAATTAACATGGACCATGCCCTTGAATGTGAAAGTAATTACATCAATTGAGTTGATATATTACTTCAATTAGACAGAGATCTGATGAATGAGGACTTAGGTGATTATACTAGGGTTTAGTCAGTTAGGTAAAATTATGTTAGGTATAAATTATATCAATTGAATTGATAATAACTACTTCAATTAGATATGGACTAGTTACATGCCCTGCGCGATGCCGCGGGTCAATTATTTTTTGTATTTTAAAAATATCCAAGATCTAAAAGTATTAGGTTTTTTTTTAAAGTTATACCCAAGAGTCTCAGGTTTGGTTGCAGCGTCTGACCCAAGAGTAATGTTTATAATATTAATAATAACATTAAACTTGGGTTAACCCTTAGCATAAAAGTGTTTGGACTGCAATACCAGACCCAATAGCATTGGACGTGGGTCTGGCTGCAAGGTCGTGTCATAAAAGTGTGATAATTAAATAGATTAGTTAAAAAAAACCAACAGGAAGAAAAAAAACTAATGAAAAAAAGAAAAAAAATATGAATTAATTGGGTTAACCCTTCAAACCAGGTTAACCTGTCATACCTTGAATTCGCATCGTGAAAGTTTGATAATTAAAAAGAAAAAAAAAATTAATGGGTTAACCCAAAATTAACTGGGCTAACTTGTCAAACCAGGTTAACCTGTCAAACTCGGAATCCGTGTAATGAAAGTTTGATAACTAAATAGAAAAAAATTTAACATTAACAATTTAAATTAAACGAAAAAAATTAATTAAAAAGAAAAGAAAAACAAAAGGCATTAGCCTTTTCACTGTGGACTGCACTGTGAAGTCCACAGTCAAAGGCATAAAAAAAAACTAAAGGCATCAGCCGAGAACTACTTAGAAAAAAATTTAACATTAATAAACTAAATTAATTAAATAAAATTAATTAAAAAGAAAAAGTAAAAGAAAAAAAAACCTCTAAGAAGAAAAAAAACTAAATAAAAAAAATTTAACATTAACAAACTAAACTAAACGAAAAAATAATTAAAAATAAAAAAAAGCAAAAAAAATAATAAAATTCAGGTTAACTCGTCAAACCAAGTTAACCAGTTAAACCCGGGATCCGTGTCATGAATGTCTGGTAACTAAATAAAAAAAATGAACATTAACAAACTGAACTAAACAAAAAAAATTAATTAAAAAGAAAAAAATCCGGGTTAACTCGTCAAACCATGTTAACCTGTTAAACCCAATATTTGTGTCATGAAAGTCTGATAATTAAATAAAAAAAAATTTAACATTAACAAACTAAATTAAAAAAAAATATTTATGAAAATAATAATAATAAAAATTGACGGGTCAACCCGGAATTAACTAGGTTCACCCGTGAAACCAGGTTAACCCGTGAAACTTGGGATATGTGTCATGAAAATCTAATAACTAAATAGAAAGAAATTTAACATTAATAAACTAAACTAAACGAAAAAAATTAATTAAAAAAACAAAAAAAGAAGCAAAAAAAAAAATCTCAAAAAGCATAAAAAAACAGCTAAAAAAACTTAGACAACTTAAAAAAAACAAAAATAAAAACATAAACGCCTAAGGAATCAGTGTTTTACTATGGACTGTAATGTGCAGTCCACAGTAAAACACTGATTCCTTTTAGCTATTTATGAAAGTTTGATAACTGAATAGTAAAAAAAAAATTATAGGTTAACCTAGAATTAGCTGGGTTAACCCGTCAAACCCGGAATCCGTGTCATGAAAGTTTGATAACTAAATAGAAAAAATTTAACATTAACAAAAAAATATTCTTGATATATAATATAAGAAAATATTTGTTATAAATTATATATATGTGATAATCTTAAAATTCTCATAATCATAATTTAGCTTTAATAACTCTTTTAATTAAGTGGTATAGTCCAATGAATATAAAATATGTGATTAAAATAATTTTTACAGGAGAATTCTTAAGATTTTTTAATTTAATGCAAAATTCGTTCATTTATTTTTTCACATAATTTATTTGCAAACTTAATTTTCTTCATTTAAATTTAATGAATTAAAACAGGTTTCTACAGTGGACTGGGAACAACGCCCGTACCATCTTGCTAACTATATTTCTGTGGATTCTCCTTAATCATATCATGTACAAGCTTTAGATTTACACAAGTAAACTGTGATCAACAAGAATTTATCAGCAGAAGAGAAGTGGGATTTTAGAGAAATTTGTGTGAGAATTGGAAAAGAAACGATCTTGGGCTTGTACTTTTGTTTTGCAAGTTTCTCTCTTTATTGCCTTCTCCCTTGCTCTCAACATGGATCAGCCTCAAACGTCCCTTTATAATAGCAGAAAAGGCACTAGAACACCTCTTGATGTTTACTTTCTTAGTGTTAGAGGAGGATATAGACCCCTTAAACAACGAGCCCTTCTTCTCAAACAGGTCAATTTCTCTTCTTTTCTTCGTTGAACATTGAAGCACGCTTCTTTATATTTTAGAATTTATCATAATAATGACCAATTCCTAATGTTACTAATGGAGGTTGGATTCTCTTCTTATTTCCCTTTTTTCACATGTTAAATGATCCTGGCTTCATTATCCAAATTTCTTGAAATGAAATCATAGCTTCAACTTTTCTCGTTATTTTTCCTTGTGGGCTTCTTTTACAATTTTCTCAGTTGTCTCGGTTGTATTGGCATTACCGGTTTGGTTCTGTTTGTGGTAAAGAGATTTGGTGTGTATCCTTATTTGATGTCATAGGAAGTAGTTGGTGTTTATGTTCTGAGTTTGCGTTTAGTTAACTTTACTCAGGTAGTCAAATCACCGGAGGGTGTTTCTTTTTTATTTTCATACGCTGTACCAAGTTTGACTGGATATCCTGTTATTGACGAAGATGGAGAAGGTGGCTAACATTTACAAGGCAAGGTTTGTGGTGAACATTAGTGAGCTGGGAGAAGATGATCCACTCACCCAGAATGTAAGATCTCTTTCTTTTTCCTGTTTTTATCGATTTGTAGTCTCTTTCCTTGGTCCACGAAACTTTCAATTATGGGAAGCCTTGATGTACACTTTTTCGTACTTATCAAATGGATTTCTGGTGACACTTGGTTCATGATCATGTGAAAATCAAACTGTTATGCAAAAGCTTACTATGGACTCTTTATGATAGAATCAAGTATGGTTACATTTTCATTGAAATCAACAGGTAGCAACAATCCTACATGTATCTTTTGCAGGCAAGCAGGCTCTTCCCACCACAGAAAATCCCCTGGTATTTACTCACGCAATTGGTACCCGTCTTCGGCAATGCAAATGTTTTTTTTCCTTGGATTGTGATAGATGATAACCTTTTTTAATCCAATTGCTTCAAATCCCTGTTAAATGGTAATTTTGAAAAGGAATGCTTGTAGGTATTCTACGAGAGTCTCAAAAGGCAGGGAAGTTGGATGCTTCTTGGAGCAGATCAACATAACTTGTGGGAAAACATTAACAGTTGTTGGTTTGGATACCGGGCTGTTACAGGTATAAACTTGCTTGTGAAATTCACTATTTGCAATTGCTTGTGACGTAAATGATGTATTATCTGTCTGCACTATTCCTCGAGATTTATATCTGAGCTCCACAACATAAAGTTGTTAGTGTCAGTTGTTAAGGCCTTTGGGATGTGCATCTTTCTGATGCTGCTTGGTTGAACTTTCAATAGTTATGATTTGAAGTTATTGCATCTCCTCTTTAATCCCTCATTCAATTCTTTAAATAGATTAACTATTAACAATTATTGCATCTCCTCTTTAATCTACTCGTCTAATGTATCACAGTTTGCCTTCAGCAATGAGGTCCTTGGCAAGTTCGAGAGTGAAAATAGATCAAATCGAGCTATGGATTATGTAGAGATATATTTTTGAAGTTGGATTTAAAGCACAAGTAGGAACATGGTTATCGATTTTACAGACTCAGCAAGAAATTTGTCAGGGACACTTGCAATGCATTTTTCAATTTTAGGGCACTAAATTTCAACTGCTTGAGTCTGTTTGAAAGTGTGGTAGAGGTTGCTTTTCAAAATACTTTTTGTTTGGAAACGTATTAAAATAATATTTTATTTTTATTTTTTAAAATTCATTTCTTATCTCACCATTTTAAAATGATCTAAAAACATAAAAAATTTAATTTGAAGCTAAAAAACAAATTCAAAAATTTTCAAAAGCGCGATTGAATTGCAATACCAAACAATGTTATTTTGTAACAAGTAGTTTTGTTGGTTGTTTAATTGATCACATTTTATTTATGAAATGGGTTGGATTGATATTAATTAGTCTGGATACAATAAAATAATTCTCTTAGAAATAAGTGTATTCGATCTAATAAGTACCTTGTGTCAGAATTGAGAAATTCTATGATTCGAATCTTTAGTATTCTCTTATTTATTACCTGTGTCTACTCTTTAGGCAGAATACCATCATCTATTTTTATTAAGAAACTGAAAGAAATCTCATAAACAAAAGAAAAGGAGAGGAAGAAATAGATGTAGAAATAGAAGCAATTCCCAAAACGAAGAGGACTAAACAGGAACAAGAGGGATCCATCGAAGAAGATCCTTCTTCCTTCTTTTCAGAAAAAAGGAGAATCCTGACAAAATCGATGAAATGAAAGAGATCCGAGTGAATGGAAAGGAAAAAACAAAGGATAAATTCCATTTTCACTTTAAAGAGACATTCTATATACATTCTATATACATTATCAGAACATTCACTTAGCTAATTTCTTTTCAATGAAAGTGTAGATATACATTTGATGTTTTTGGAAGAGTACCTTCGTAGATTCTTTTTTCTTATTTTTCTTGTAGTATTTCCTTATCTCTTCCTGACATGTGCCTGTTTTGAAACTTCAAGGATTTCATGGGATCAACGAGTGGCTTTAAGAATGGTCAGTTAAACTGGCTGACAGAAACACTAGAAGCGACCACTAATAGCTGGTAAAATCAGTCTTTATCATATTGTTTGTTTATAGCTTATTTGGCCTTTGCAACTCAAGCACCAGCAGGCTGTGTAAAAGGGAACGCAATTTTGAAGATTTGGATGTTGTCCAAAGTTGGGTCATTTTAATATTCATGTTTAAAACCTTAAGCTGTGATAACTCGTATTATGATTTCAAAAAGAACTGAAATTATTGTAATACACAAAAGGTTTTCAAACTGAACTGGGATCTGACTCCCTCACAATTCTAGCTCTTCTTCTTATTTACTCTTTCACACTTGTGCAGGATCATAGTTTCTGGATATCACCCTGTGGTTATCTGTGACAAGGAGCGAGTGGAAGCAAAGCAAATTTATGGGGCTTTACACAATATCTTTATGAAATATGGAGTGGTAAGAAGTGAATGTCTTCACATTTTGACATCTATGGGTGAATCTCCCATGTTTGTGGTTTTAAAATTCAGGATCCCATCACTAGGCAATGCTGCTAAAACAAATTAAAAGTGCATCATATTAACTTTGATTTTGCATGTATTTTCCTTAAGAACGAACTCACAGCAAACTAGATGAAGCTGAATATCAATGACTTTTGAATATAGTAAAATTTAATAACTTGCATGTGGCACATTTATGAAGGTAATTTGTGTTTCTTTCCTTTTCTCTCTAGAATGCATACATTAGCAGGCAGGGTTGCAGTAGTCATACCGTTCAAGATGGTGTGGCATACATAGGCATTGCAGACTCTATTGAGAGTGAACCTTTGAATTCCTCAAATGGAAGATTGGCTTTCCGAAAGTGAGTACCTTGTTCTCCTTACATTACGTTCTACATGCATTCCACTCATGCAAGTTGAGCTTACGTTCTTCCATCTTCTTTTTCAGCTTCCACAGAGATACGGTGAATGATTGGTTTCTTCTCCACAGAGTTGGCTCCCTCGAGATTGTATGTATTCCATCTTTTTTGCAGTAGATTAGAGTTCATTTGGGAAAATTTGCTGGTCTTCAACAAATCCTAATGATATGCACTAGTCATCATTCTAACATGATAATATAATGCTCTCCTCCTCGTTCCTCTTAGATGCACTTTGTGAATCATAATGGACTAATTCGATACATTCTGAATATTGAAATATGCTCTTTTCCTCTAGAGGACGTCTGAACTTTTCATTTTTTTTTTGCAGACAACCTATTTTGTAAGCTCAGCAGGGAAGATTGTGAATAAAGCTGTAATCGAACAGCGTGGTAAGGTGGCCATGTAAATTAAGAATTTAGAGGACCAAACTCCATCCATTATTGAAGCCTTGGTGCAGCTGCGTCCATATTGGCATTCCCTATATTAGCTTCCTATATTGAGAGGACGACAGGATTTCTATATACGATATTTTGCCAACGTCTAAAGCACCAAAAATAGTGGTATATATGAAGCTTTTTCTGATCATGTGAACATAGATTGTCAAGCAAACTCTCAAGTTTAGAGCGGAAAAAAATGGCAATCAGAAATCATATTAATGAACTGGTAACTAGTTGCAGGCATTGTATTTGATATTGCTAAATTATATCTATGGCGCATTAAAAAAAAAAAAAAAAACCCTAGCCCTTCAGGGCAGCTCCAAACTGCCTCACTCTTATCAGGACAAGACCGTTCGGTCTATGTCCAAGCTCAACGGGCTACCCACCGTATTCCTCTGCTTGACTGAGTACCATCTAAATTTCACGGCACACCTCTAGCAAAATGTTGAGATTTGACGTTAGATGTTTGGACAGGGACTTCCAGCTTGAAAAAGTGATTGGATGCATGATTATGGACTGCTTTGTTAAGGTCATAATGAACTTTGCCTTGATATTAACCAATGCCTTTCCATAATCACCATATTTACTGGATATTTATCTTGTATATAATTTGAATAATAAGAAATTAAAAAAAAATATTAACACTCCCTGTTTTAAAGAGTGTGGATGTGATTATATTTCTTAAAGATTTAGTTAAAACTAGCTAATTGATCTTTGTTATGTTGCGAGTCAAATATTGTTTTTTATAAAAAAAAACAAATTATATATACATGCTTTTCTGATGCATATTTATATATAAATAAATTATTAAGTGTAAATTAAAAAATGTATGCATAGATATAATCAAATAAATTAAAAATTATATGTATTAAAACAAATTCATTAATAATAAATGAAAACAAAAATGAAAAAATTGATAAATATATGTAGATGAAGATATTTGACATGCAAAATGAACATTTAACTCGATTATGTTGAATGACTTTGTTTACAAAAATAAAATTTTTATTTAATCAAATGATAATATAAATAGATACACATGAAATTGATTGAAAAAAAATATATTATGTAAGGATACACGTATTAGAGATATTATCCAAAAATAAATATTTTTTATTTATATAAAACAAAAAAATATAGATGAATTAGAATACTCTTTTAAAAATTAAATGCATACAAAATAACCAAAAAATAATCGTAATTTAAAAGAGGATATATAAACAAAATAAAAAAGAGAATGAATATTAATTTAAATATATAAAAAATATTTTTTAAAAAATACATATAAAAAATCACCAATTAAAAAATTAAATATAAAAAAAATATTATAAAAAAAAGCCAAGCATTGCTGGGTCTGACAAGCTAAGCTAGCTTGCGTGACCCATTTCATAAAAGACCCGTGTTTGGCCCTTAATATATTTTTTGTTGTAAATGATCCAATTTCTTTTTGAAAAAAAATTAAATTAGAGATGTGTCGTCTGAATTTGCTAGTGGTTCAAAAATCGAGACTAAAAGTTTTTTTTTTCTTTTTAAAAACTCATTTTTAACCCAATTTAATATAAAATATCTAGGAAACATCCTAGATATTTTGATAAATATATTCATGACTTAAAAAATATCTCAAAACCTAAAACAAAAAATATTCTCGAATTTCAATATATTTTTCTAGCACTTTCGAGATTAAAAAAATAAAAAAGAATCTATGCTTTACTCTTCTCAATAATTTGAAACAAAAATCCAATATATATCCTCGACAACCAAAAAGAAAAACAAAGAAATCAATGCAATCTCTCTCTCTCTCTCGCTCTCTCTCTCGCTTTATGCATGCATGTATGAGGCAGTGATGGTGTTCGAAATGAAAACTCAGATGGAAAGGGAAATGCAATTTTTGGCAGGGTAACCTTATTAGGTCTGTGAAATGAAATGGGTGTTTTACAAGTCGCTAGGAAGACGAAACATCATTGTTTCGTAGGCATAAATATCATTGTTGCAGCCATGATCGTGTTCCCTTTTCGCGCTGACAAACTGCGAAACTTAGCCTCCAGTTCCCTCCCCTCCTCTAATTTTTTTTAAACCTTTATCTGAATGTTATTTAATCCTATACAAGTGTTTTTCTTGAGATATTGTTTGCCAATTTGAAGGTTTTTAAAAGTTCTCTTTTGTGCTGTTAGTTTATTTCAACCACAGATTGCAACTGATGATTATTTGATGTTGGAATTTTAAACTTCGACAGATTTCATCTGATAAATGTGATAATGGATTGCTGGGTTGAACTTTGAAAATGCCAGAATTCACAAATTCTTGTTATGGGACGTTGTGCACTCTCGTCACGACACTGCAAAATGGAACAAGAAGTTCTTTCCTTTCCTCTTTGTGTTGCTGGTGCTTTGCTGATACCAATGAACCCTAGTTGCTAGGGCTTGGAGCCAAACATTCAAACCACGAGAAAAGATCAAAGGAAACATCGGCGAACGAGTTCAAATTGGAGATAGGCTGTTCAATCTCAGTTTTAGTATTGAAACTAAAACATGGATGAATCAACCATTGATGTTACATTTCCAGAGAATGCTGTCTGGCTTTCTCGTCAACGGGGAGACCGTGGACCAAATTCAGGAACTGAGGCGGCTCAAATTAATCTCTACTTGCTGGTTATAACTTAAGTTAATTAATCACAACCTGTGAGTGTTTATTTTACTTTATTATAATCAAATGGATTCAAAAGTTAAGTTAATTAATCAAAATATGTTTACTTGAACATCAACAAGAGGTTGAAATTATCTGGCAGCTCACAAGTCAGGTTTTTTTTTTAAAAAAAATTTACGAGATTATTTTAATTATATATCCATTATTTTTAGGTTAATCGATTAAACTAGATTGACTCGGCTCCCTTTAACTTTGGGTTGTTAGATAATTAAATTTTCTCGGTTTATTCAATTTATTTTCAACGATATTATCTCAGTATTACAACCACGTTATAGATTTAATATACTAATCCAGATAGACTTGGGTTGTTTTTTAACCTTTTCTTCTTGCTTATTTTTTTTTTGTTATTATCATTGTATTTTTTATTTTTATTTATTAAAATTATACAAGCTTATTAAATCCATTCAAGTAATTTTTTTAACCAAAGTTTAGCCTTTTCATTGTTTTCCTTTGAAGCAGCCAGAATTCCTTTCCAAGTTCTTGTGCTCAGAGACTCCGACCCTGTACCTGGTTTTGTGTCTTCAAGTAATGCCGCTAATTAATCAAATGGACAGTTGAATTGAATTTTGAATGTTGTTGGAAAATTTGCTAAAAAGCATAAGCATATTTGAAATTGAGTACACTCATTTTTTATTAAAAATTTAAATCTACATGTATTTAAGCATATTATATATAACATGATTTAAATAAATTATAAATTAATAAGAAATTAATCTAAAATAATCTTGGTTGATGGAATACAAATACTCTAAAATAATTCTATCTCACTTAAAAAAATGAAATATAAAAAACAAAATTTTCTTAAGATTTATAATACAAGAAGTTAAAAAGTTAAAATTGAGTTCAATGCACACCTAAACTTTTAGAGAAGAGAGATCCTAAATAAAGTGAACTTTAGATTTAAATTCACATATATGCATGTTGGCTCATGCTTCGGGTTGAGCCTGAGTTTGAGTTTATTGTAAAATAATATTTTAGGCTATAAAATATTATTTTTTGCAAGCTAAAATTGAGACTTGAGCTTGATTCATGAAGAATTATTATTTATAATCCAGTATTTTGTCCAATCTATAAAATATTAATAGTCTTTTCTAAAAGTCTTTTTTTTTTTTGTGCAAATCTGAATAATTTTCTCAACTCAAAAATTCAGATTTATGACCATTATGTTCATGTTTAATTCTTGATTTATGGTGGCTAATCATATATTGATAATGAAGAAAATTAATTCTAATTATTGCTAAAATTAATTTTTCAACTTTTTAGCTTTTAGAATCCACTGTAAAAAGAGGTGAAGGAAGAGCATCACTCATGTTTTTCCAGATTTTTACTCTCTCTTCCTCTCCTCATTTTAATGTTTTCTTTCTCTTTTATGCTTTGTTTTTCTCTCTCAAATCTAGAGTTTAGATTTACCTTGTTGAGAGATAATTGAATCATTTTATTTTGATTTAAAAACCTTATTTTAAAATATTTTTAAACTAAGACAGTGCTGTGAAATCTTGGGAAACTTATATTAAACATCCTAGTTGCATAAAAAAAAGCAATAAAATTTAAAGAATAAATGATTTATCTTTGACAAAAAAAAATTTAAGTGCTTTAAAGTACTTCAATAAATAAATATTATTTTTTGTTTTAATTTAAATATTGATATTTTTATTATTAATATGCATGCTAAGACTTTGATTTGATATATCAATCGTAAGTTTTAATATATGTTTAGTATATATGGTAGAATTTTATTATTGTAACTGTATTAAAACTATTTTTTCCATAAACTTTTATCTTGCATGCTTTTAAATTTAAACTTGTATGAACTCTATCTTTTAAATATCTTTTATGTTTTAAATTCACTATAAACTAAATATCATTTGTTGCCCAGTAATTCTATACATTTACAATCAAACAAATGAGAATAAAAATTAAAGAAAAAGGAAGTGTCTTCTCTTGAAGAAATCCAAATGATAATGAACTTGCTAAATCTCGTTTCTATGAGGTTTGAAACTTGGACATGGATGATGAGAAATGATTTACATTGCATAGTTAATGTTTCTGTTCAGCTGCCTTGCGAATTGAGAGATTGAAGGTCAAAACGTGCATGGCACCTGTAGGCCATCCAACTTGTATTTTGCGAGTTATAATGGAAACTCGTACACAGATTTGATCAGGTTGCTAGAAGACAGGTAAAAAGAAAAGGTTAAAAATCAGTCACAATCCTTGCCATGTTAACTAATTTCACATCAAAGACAGCGAACTAAACACCACGATTGCTACTAAAGAAAGGCCCACGTTAGCAATGTTTGATAGGGCACTTGAACGAGGAGAAGTTGCAGGAG
>Ga0325410_1006176_pt1 | contig 13171 bp, 7 predicted proteins | sample PopdelMetagenome_16_FD_206182 | JGI IMG/M metagenome (GOLD analysis project Ga0325410, IMG submission 206182) | Populus deltoides microbial communities from Bellville, Georgia, United States - Xylem-PdIQD-R3 | ecosystem: Host-associated > Plants > Phyllosphere > Stem > Wood/Secondary xylem... | reverse complement strand
ACATTATATCCTATGAAAAGCATAATATGAATGTTGCCACAGCCATAGATAAGCTATAGATCAACAATTTGGCAAAGCATACCAGGGTCCCCCAGGAAGGCGTAAGCCTTGACGTTGACCAATTGTGTAGAACCAAAAACCCCGATGATTGCCAAGGAAATCTCCTGTCTCAGCTTCCAAAATCACACCTTCACTCTCTCCAATATGTCTCCCAACAAATTCGCTAAATTTTATCTACAAAAAGAAGAGTTCTAAGATAATGCAGTCTCAAGTCACTATTAAGACCAGGTTCAACTTTTTAAAGACTAAGCATGTTTCAAATTTGAAATGGCCACTAAAAATAGAATAACAGCAAATAAAGAAAGTTTAGAACCGGTCAAGGCTAATATCAAAAAGTTCTGAAAAATGAAGTTCAATGAAGGATATTTCTTTTGTCATCCATCCAAATTAACAAGGCATTACAAGCTATAAAGGACAAAGTTATATGCAAACTAAACTTAGCTATACATTAGTTAGAGTTAGCAGGCATCAATTTGCTTGGTTTTCATTAATGGGTCTGGTTTCCAAAATAAAATGCATTGCTATCAACAGCACATTTGTTGAGCAGATATAGCACATAAAATATCACATCTTAAAAATGTTTCCTGTACTATGCAAGGAATGTGGCAAAAAACTGCCATTAGGAAGTACCTTTCCAAGGAAGCATATTCCTTGTGAATCCTTTCTGTCTTTGTTAGGCAAATCAAATTTTGAGGCAAGATTGCGAACTTCTTCCTGCAACAATGGAGACAGAAATATTCATTCTTTTTTAAATAGAGGAAGAAATTAAAAAAATACTTTAGGAAGACCTCTGCAATCACAAGAAATAAAGCCATGCAACAAATTACAACTGTAGCATGATATACTGTAATATACTTTCAAAATGAAGAACATTAAAAAATTAAAAATAAATAACTAGATGGAAACTTCAGTTCCAAGAAGACTTTCCAAGAAAATATCAGCTTTAAATTACAAGAATTTCATGTTCTCATGTTAGACACCACATGTAAAATGATATAGTCAAGTCAACAAGTCATTTGAACACTTGCATCTATCAATTTACTATTATAGTGTATGATGGAGCCACGTTGAGCTAACTTATTGTTGGCATACACTGCAATGCTTCTTTATCTCACCTAAGTTTTCAAATCATATGCACATACTAAAAAAAAAAAAAGGTACAAAAACTAAAAGATCCATGAGCTAATTGATGAATACATAACTATATATAAAAAATACAAACTCTTAAAAAAATTTCTGGATGATTATAATACTCTTATATTTTCTCTTTAATATCCATCCCTAATTTTCCCCCTATTTATTATTTTGCTAATGAGAAATATGTTTTAAAAGTCCTATGTGAATTCTTCACATCACAGCAATCTAATACAATTTTTTTAAAACTCAAACAGAGAATCATAATAAGTATTCCAATACCCCCATGTACTGAGAAACTAAATAATAGTCTTCGAATTGATGAGTTAATGATATAAATGCATGGAAGACTATCAAACTCATATTATAAGTAAAAATATGGCACCTTAGTAAGCATATAAACAACTCACCTTTGGAATACAACCAAGTGGAAAAATAAGACGTTTAAGCTGAGCTTGTGTCAAATGTGAGAGAAAATACGTTTGATCCTTGAGCTGTAGATCATACTTATTGATATTAACAACACACAATAGACAAATGCTTCAAGTAATCTGTTAGGCACCAATCCTCATGATAGAAATAACACAAGCATAAATGTAATTTGAACATGGGCAGTTAAATTTATCAGAGTTTCAGGATAAAGTTTATGGAACAAATTTGATAAGTAGAATTTTTAGCTATCAAATGACATTGAAGATCTAAGTGATCTCTCAACCTGATTCCCCAGTTTTACTCTTGGTGAGAGATAATGCAGAACTTTTGGGGAAAAAAATCAATGATTTCTGTGCACATATTGCAAGGAAAAAAAATGCTGAAAACAACTGTCTTCTTTTCTTATGTGGGCAACTAAAACTCTTCACAGTACCTAGATTCACACATTACAAATTCTAATATGACTTTAAATCATATAATGAGAAAAATTCACATATTGGATTCAAAGAAACTACTAAAATATGATTGTAAATTTAAAACCCCATTTACCATAAGGTTTCCACCGTAAAGCATCAACAATGTCGTGATTGTGTTGATGAAACAATGTATCAAGCATCTTAGAAAATGAAACACAATTAACCAATTACAGTTTTAAGACAATACTCAAAAGACTGATAATAAAGCAAAAGAGACAAAAAAAGCAAAAGATCAGAAGATATGTTCTCACTTAATTACCTTGTCCTTTGAGAGTTCTAAAACAGATGGCTTATTTATTTGATCCGAAACTGGATGAATGACATGGGCATAATGCCCTGAAGCAACATAATCAAATTCCATGTTGTTGATGGCATCCATGAATGCACCTGAATTTTTTGTATTTCAATGAAAAAGTTAAGCACAAAGATAGTCTGAATCAACTAATCAAAGGATAATTCACGTGTTCAAGCTCAGCTAGAGGTACCAAACTTAATTCTTGTATTGCAAAGAACATCAGGATTGGGAGTGCGACCACATCGATACTCTTCAATAATATATGACACCTGGAAAATTAACCATCAATTTTCATTACTTCACTGACCATAAAAATGTCTTCACAGCTTCATCCGGATTCTCCAACAAGAAGACAGACCAGAAAAAGCAGATTTTCCACTATACAACAAACAGAGCTAATAAAATAACAGAGTTTCCTTTTCTTCATTTTTAGGGGGGTTGGTATCCAACAAAAAAGCTCTCTGTTCAGCTATACAGAAATAACCAAGTGAGAAAGCAAAAAAATAATCGAAGGAAATGTTCTTTTAGTGGAATTACATACCACATTACTCCAATATTCGTCAGTCAAATGGACAACTTCTAATGGGACACCAACCTGAAAGCCAATGCCATCAAGCTTCAGTTAAACAATCTCTCTCTCTCTCCCCTGTACAAGCTTATAGATTATAAACCAAGCAAAGAACTTCTCCAACCTATAAAGCAAGAAAAATCCTTTCATCGAAATCTTTCATTTCAGAGGCATTATTTTTATGCCAATTTTGTAACTCATAAGAGCAAAGAAAAGGTAGAATTCCAAACAATGAAATGAAACCGCTAAAACAGAATATATGTAAAACATCATCTCAAACTTGACCAAACGAAAAGAATTTGATCAAAGCTTGGCTTTCGAGAAGGCAAAAGAAGAAATCTACTTACTTAAATGCAGCTGTAAATATTAAAAGCTCGATGTACAAAAAATGAAGAAAAGAAAGTGATTAACCTGATCACAGACGCCTTTTGCAAACTTCAAATCCTCTTCCCATGGACATTCTGACCAAAAGTTGTTAAAATCTTCCTGCAAAACACCAACTCCGAATTAAGACTAATTTCAGACAAAGTGCAGTGGAACCAAATTGAAAGAAAGAAAATGGGTTACTTGGAACCAAATTTTGAGGTAGAAAGCAGTGCAGTGGTGCCCAGCAGCATGCAAAAGCCGAAGGGCAACGCTACTGTCAACGCCGCCGCTGAGGAGGACGGCAATTCTCAGAGGCTTATCTTTGTCAGCCATACAGCAGGATAAATAATAAGGGTCAACAGAGATGGCATTCTTGCCACTATCGAAGAGGGTTGTTGGTTTTGGATTGAAAGAATGAGATACCAAAGACGATTGAAACGGTGCCGTAGAGAAGGAGGAGAGAGAAAAGAAGGGTTTGGCGGTTATTAAAGGAGAAAGAAGGATGGGTTTCGGAGAGAAGAGAGACGAGCGGAGAAGCGGTGTCAGCGCTCCCAGTCTCAGCAACATTGCGGTGACAGGAAGCGACTATCTGAGGTTTTTCTGATGCCCCATGAGATAAGGAGGCAAGGGGTGAAAGGTGGACTACGTGTCTCCTAATGTGCTACCACTATTTTTTAAATGAATGACATGTCGTTTCGAAGACAAAACCCTTGCTACATAAGCCGCCTCTTTATTTGATATCATTTCCTTTCTTTTTCTCTTAAACCCTAGAGAGAGGGCCTCCTGCTTGCGGCGCCCTTCTTCTTTCTCAGTTGCTCTCTACAAGGTGAGTGAGAGCTTCTCCTCTTTTCAAACTTTCAATTATTTCTGCTATTGCTAGATTCTTTATCTTCTGCAACTGTGTTCTTGCTATGTTGTTATCACCTATTTTTTCCAGTTTTTCAATTTTTTCTGTTTTTAGTTCCTTCAATGGATGTTTTTTTTTCTTAATTAGTATATATATGTTTTTCATCAAGAAAATTGCTAGCGATACCATTTATTTGAAAATGTATGTGTGTTTTACAGTGTGGAAAGAGTATAAAGATGGTGCAGTATAATTTTAAGAAGATTACTGTGGTCCCTAATGGGAAGGATTTTGTTGATATCATCCTTTCTCGGACCCAAAGGCAAACACCAACGGTGGTCCATAAGGGTTATGCTATTTCTCGGCTTCGGCAGTTTTATATGCGGAAGGTGAAGTATACTCAGCAGAATTTCCATGAGAAGCTTTCAACAATCATTGATGAGTTCCCTCGTCTTGATGACATCCATCCGTTTTATGGTGACCTTCTTCATGTGCTGTACAATAAGGATCATTACAAGCTTGCCCTTGGTCAGATTAATACTGCCAGGAATCTTATTAGCAAGATTGCTAAGGATTATGTCAAGTTGTTAAAGTATGGTGATTCGTTGTATCGATGCAAGTCTCTGAAGGTTGCTGCCCTTGGGCGAATGTGCACTGTTATGAAGAGGATTGGCCCAAGTTTAGCTTACTTGGAGCAAATTAGACAGCATATGGCAAGGCTACCTTCAATTGATCCAAATACCCGGACAGTCTTGATTTGCGGGTATCCTAATGTTGGGAAGAGCTCTTTCATCAACAAGATCACCAGGGCAGATGTGGATGTGCAACCTTATGCATTCACTACCAAGTCATTGTTTGTAGGCCACACAGATTACAAGTATCTGAGGTACCAAGTGATTGATACACCAGGGATTTTGGATCGGCCTTTCGAGGATCGTAACATTATTGAGATGTGCAGCATCACAGCTCTGGCACATCTTCGAGCGGCTGTGTTATTCTTCTTGGACGTCTCTGGGTCATGTGGATATAGCATTGCTCAACAGGCTGCTTTATTTCATAGCATTAAGTCTTTGTTTATGAATAAACCATTGACCATTGTCTGCAACAAGACCGATTTGCAACCACTTGAAGGGATTTCTGAGGAAGACATGAAGTTGGTCATGGAGATGAAATCAGAAGCTATGAAGACACTGGTTGCTCAAGGAGGTGAAGCTACCAATGATGCTGATGTGCTTTTGACTATGAGTACCTTGACCGAGGAGGGGGTGATTGCTGTGAAGAATGCTGCTTGCGAGAGATTGCTGAATCAGCGAGTGGAAATGAAGATGAAATCCAAAAAAATTAATGACTGCTTGAATCGGTTCCATGTAGCAATGCCAAAGCCACGTGATCAAAAGGAAAGGCCACCTTGTATACCTCAACCAGTTTTGGAAGCTAAAGCTAAGGAGGCAGCAGAGAAGGAGAAAAGAAAAACAGAAAAGGATTTGGAAGATGAAAATGGTGGTGCTGGTGTATACTCCGCCAGTTTGAAGAAGAATTACATCTTAGCCCATGATGAATGGAAAGAAGATGTACTCCCGGAGATTCTTGATGGCCACAATGTGTATGACTTCATTGATCCTGATATTTTGCAAAGGCTCGAGGAGTTGGAACAAGAAGAAGGTATCCGACAGGCAGAAGAAGGAGATGACGATTTTGAGATGGATGGTGAGGAATTAACTCCTGAAGAGAAAGAAGCCTTGGCTGAGATCAGGAAAAAGAAAAGCTTGCTCATTCAAGAGCATAGAATGAAGAAAAGCACTGCAGAGAGCCGGCCTACTGTACCTAGAAAATTTGACAAGGACAGAAAGTTCACAACAAAAAGAATGGGCAGGCAGCTGTCAGCTTTGGGAGTGGATCCTTCTAAAGCAATTAATCGTCTTCGTGAGAGGTCACTCTCTAGTAGGGGCCGCAAAAGAGAGAGGTCAACTGACAGGGGACACGATGGTGATGCTATGGATATGGATGTGGACCAGCCAAATAAGAAGCTGCGTTTGAGATCCACATCTCGGTCTAGGTCAAGGTCACGGCCTCCAAATGAGGTTGTTCCAGGAGAGGGCTTCAAGGACTCGGTTCAAAAAAGCAAGGCTCTTAAGCTTTTCAAGAACTCTGCTAAAAAGAGGAACAAGGATGCTAGACGTGGAGAAGCAGATAGAGTTATTCCTACACTCAAACCAAAGCACTTGTTCTCTGGGAAACGTTCCATTGGAAAAACACAGAGGCGTTAAATATTTAAGGTAATATTGCATGTGTTGCTTTGGAGTGTTTCCCTGATTACCCCCCTTCCCCTTCTTAAATATATTGATAGTACTCTGTTGAGGTCTTTTTATGCGAATGGAATCTGTAGATCAGACCTTTATATTATTCAAATTAAGACATAATAGAAGGTTTTCAAGAGGGAATCCCCCCTAAAAAAAATAAAAAATAAAAAAAATAAGCAGGGCATTAATTTTACTAGTCTCAGTCAAAGTTATGTTGTTATCTTCCCCGCCTTCTTTGTATTTTAAAAATTTCGATGCCATATTCATAACATGTTCTACTAGCAATCTTGGTGGAAAGAGCACAACTAAAAAAATTAATGCTGGTGATGTGCTTTTTGTTCTTGCAGGTATTGTTGGTATAAACTGCAACAGATTATACTGAATCATGGGATGCACATCCATGCTTGCTGTTTAGGCAATTTTGAGAGATTTAGTTACATGTTTGATGCTAGGTTCTGGACCTTCCTGGATAATGTATTTTTGTTGATTGCTTTTCTAAATTTTGCATATTTGAGATTTATTTGGGTGAATCTAAGTTTTGCTGCATGTTCTTTCCATAACATATTTTTGCTCATGAATTTTGGGTATCTCATGTTTTCAATTGATAATCCCTTTGTTCTACTTGTTTCATGCGCTCTGCCCCTCACTCTGTTTTTGATGCCATCTTTTAATACTCTTATCAGTCACTGTTCTGTTTCAGTTTCTTGGTGTTGCTGTTCTTCAATTGTTTTATGTCGTTTCTTAGTATATTCTATGTAAACTTTGGTCTTTGGAGTTTAAAGATCTTCGCTGTTTTTATTTTCGCGGTGATTTTGAGGGATGGTTTTTTATATTGAGCCATCAAGAGGTAAAACTTGCTGATTTTGATGGTGGTGACAAAAGAACATGAAGGATTATTTCTGGGTATCCATGGACTTCGACTGGGGTAGGGCTAGCTTTGAGGGTTAGCTGTTTGGTGTTTGGGAGTGTGGTTGTTGTAGTTTTTCAAAGTGCTTTTCATGCTGAAATGCATTAGAATCATACAGAAATAACCCTTTCCTATGCTTGGATGAAATTGTTTCATCTACTAGGATTAATTGGGTTGTTTAGGCATTAGCCATGTTAGATATGTTGGATGAATTTCGATAGAAGTGCCTCCACAGCTCATGTGGGGGTGTTTATCTTGCCTTTTTACTTTAACAATTGCTTCTATTGTATATGCTTTACAATTGACATCGGATTTCAAGGAAATAAGAAATTTTTTGACTTTAATCATTAACAAGAAACTGCAAATTCATACCCCTGCATTCAGTAAACACGAATCCAAAACATTGTTTAGAAATTGTTTGACAACCTCAATCCAGCAGCAGCCTGCTGTGTTCTTCAACTCCACGCTACTCATTTCATTACATATTTTAGTAGCAGGACTGGATAAATGGCCAGCGAAATGTTGCGGACAAATTAATTCTGTCTGTATGAAAAAAGATATTCATGTGTTAATGTTTTAAAAAGGAGTAATAAAAATCTAAGATTTTGATAACTGAAAAAGATTGCACAGGCTAGTGAATTGAGCATAAAATGATACAGAAAAAAAAAATTAGAAATCATAAAAATAAAGATGAAATTTAAAATATTAAAACATCATAAAAAAAAAATTGAACACGCAAAGTTTTAAAATGTGATTTTTTATATTAAAAAAAAATCAGATATAAATTGAAAATTTAAAAACTTTATACATGTATTTAACTAAATAAATCAATAATCAAAATCATCAACAACAAATAAAAACAAAACTGAGAAAACTAAAAGAAAAATATAAATCAAGATATTTAATATTTCGACACAGGTAATTTACTCGATTGTGTTTAATTAATTTATTAATCAAAATAAATGTTTTAATAGAAAACAATACACACATAAAATTTATTGAATATAATAAAAGAAAAAAAAATATTGTGCAAAGGTGCACATATTAAAAGTCTTATGAAAAAAAATCAATATTTAAAAAAAAGAAATTTAATCTATATAAAGCTTTTTTAAAAAAAATCACAGATAAATCATACTAACCTTTTTAAAAATTAAACACACTTAATATCATTACAAAAATAATCACAATCTAAAAAAGGATAAATAAGTGAAAAAATCATACAGGAGGGGTATTAATTAAAACATAAATAAAAATATTATTTTAAAAAATACATAGAAAATAATGCATTAATTAAAAAAATCAAAATAATAATAAAAATAAATTAGACCAAGCACTGTTGAGCCTGCCAAGGGCCACGCCTAGCGCCTAGCCCATCAAGCAATGACTTGCATGCAGGCCTGTTGGGCTAAGCCATGCGCACGAGCCTAATTTTTTTTAAAAAAAATTAATGGGGTGGATGACATGTCATCTGCCCATTCATTTAAAAAAACAGAAGTGTCGCCTGCATCAATAGATGACACGTTGTTTGGGAATATCCAAAATCTAGTCACTGTGGTGGCTGAAAAATTAGACTCCTAGATTTTTTTACAAACAAATCCATTTTAAAATCAATTTTTGACCCAAAACACCTAGAAAACACTTTAAGAACCTGGTTAAACCAATCCATAGCCTTTCAAAAACATAAAAAACCGACACAAAATCCAAAATCAACCTGATATCCAAAATCTTCTCATACTTGGATATGTTTTTCTTTTTTTGACGCTTTCAAGGTAAAAAAAATACCTCATCTCAACTCTCTTCATCATATGGAACCATTTGATACAAAAATCGACTGTTTTAATGGCCATAATCGTCACCAACGATCACTCTCTTTCTACACTAGAATCCAATGACTCCCTCTCTCTCCTCTAACCAAAAAAAGATAAAAAATAAAGTTCGGTTTTTGTTAATGAAGCTTTTGTTTAGGTTTTTGTTAAAGCTTCAAGTGCATATTTATTTTAACAAAAGCTTCATTAATAAAAACCTACAGTTTCATTTGATGTTAAAAGTCATTATAATAAACAAACGAAGCCTCATGGCCTAACATGAGATTTATAATGATTGTCAGACCCATAACTACTTAGATTTGGCATGATGCCAAGCCCATGGACAATGTGTATAGCTGAACCTAAAGGTGTTGAGTTTGATAGCTTGCCAGATCCATATGTACTTGAGCTCAGCGTGTAACTGAACCCAAGAATGTTGGGTTTAGCAGCTTGCTAGATCCATTTGTATTTGGGCTTAGCACGTAGGTGAACCCAATGATATTGGGACTGACAACTTGTCACGCCTATATCCACTTGAGCTTGGCACGTAGCTGAACCTAAAAAGGTTAGGTCTAACAGCTTGCCACATCAATGTCCACTTGGGTTCGACATATAGTTGAACCCAAGAAGATTGAGTTTGGTAACTAGCCATACCTCCATATATCTAACCTCAACGCGTAACTGGAATCATGAATATTGAGTTTGGCAGCTCGACAAACTCATTTCTATTTGGACTCAGTGCGTAGTTAAACTCAAGGATGTTGATTCTAACAATTTGTCATACTATGTACTTGAACTTAGTGCGTAATTAAACTCAAGGACATTGGTTTTAACAACTCGTCATACTCATAAGTACTTGAACTCAGCGCATAGCTGAATCCAATAACGTTGGGTTTGACAACTTGTTAGATTCATGTTTGCTTAGGCTTAGTGCTTAATTGATCTCAAAGATTTGGGCCTGGAAGCAAATTAGAACCATGCCATTTAGGCCTTGTAGTTTTCCAAGTCTATCTATGTTGGATTATCACCCTACTTTTAACCTTTTTAGATTTGGTTTTAGGCTAAAAGTTAAAAAAAAAAATTAAAATGACCAATTAACTAATAGTTAAAAACTATAGGGGATTAAAATGAGCTTTTATAATAAATTTTAAATTCATCATTTATTTTACTTGTTTTTTTCATTTAGTTCTAAATTTTTCAATTCAACATTCCTTTAAAAAATAATACGCAATTAGAAGTTAATAGTTCAAAAAAAAAATATTACTGCTCAAATCCATACTTTTATTATATGAGGATTTGAACAATAGCACCAAAAACTGATCTCATTGTATAATAATAATAATCCCATCAGAACTAGCATTGGAATTTGATAGCCACGCAAAACTACAAGCTCCTCTGCTCATAACAAAGTGCTGCCTACTTATTTCGAAGACTCTCTCTCTACCATGGGTCTTACGAGCATTAAGCAGAGCACCCCATTGACCCCAACATGTTTGATAAAAGCCACTGCTTCCTCTAGAGCCCACAATCATATCTCTAACTCTAAGCATGTTGATCTGATCAATTTGATCGTGAGCTTTGATCCACTATCCCTGCATGGCTACATGTGGATCATAAGCCAGCAAATGTTAACGAACTAGAATTCGGTCCTTGCTTTTGCAGTAATCTGATCTCAGTGCATTATTTTCACCTTTTGCTGCCTTCTCATCATGTTACGTACTCTTGTAAAAGCAAGGGCTGTCTAGTCTTTGTCAATCCATGATTGATATAAAAGGATTGCTTTGATTTTAACACAAACGCTCACATCAAAAGAAGGAAATCCATAAAATTGTGCATCACTACAGCTTCTGCCTCTGAGTATAATTTGTGTCAAATGCTTCGTGATGCGTAGGCTATAAGGCACCCTTCATGTAGTGGATTGGAGAAGGTTACTTTAGAAAATGCTGCAAAGAAAGTGACTCATAAGTTTTTGAATATTTTGGCGTCTCGTCATACTTCTGAGGTGAAAGAAGACGCATTAAATCTTTTTTCCTTTCTCCTTTTCTTTTAAAAGAGTATTCTGACCTTTTTAGCTTGCTATATTATCCTTTTCCCTTTGTATATGGTGAGATTATGACGCATTATCTATCTGTGAGAGGAAGCTTGTGGAATGCCCACTTTTGGTGTCCATTGTGCAATCTTCAAGTTGCCCTTAAGTTAGGCTTATACATTGGGTCAGCCCTGTAAGTCAACCTTCAGTTCATGCATGGTCTAACGTTTTTTTTTCCCCAGTTAATTTGCAGGAAATGTTGCTGTCTGTTGACTGACGCTGAGAGCAATGGAAGTCAAGAATTAGGTGATGACTATAGGTTTGCAAGAAATTTCATGGTGCAACGTCCTTGCGCGATTAACTTGAGTGAGTTCCTCCAAAACACGTGTCAAGATTTCTTGCCAATCAAACATACAAGAAAGGTCATTTGCCCGATTATGTCAATCCTTGTGGATTCATGTTGGATATTGCCCCAAATTATATTACATCCATGGAGTTTAGACAAGATACATAGAAGGCAGCATCAGTAATTTAGGATGTTCCTTTTGAATCAGAATCAAAGATTCAAATCGGCCAGCAGCCTTAACCAATCATAGCACTTGTATGTATATAATCATACTCTCACTGTTTGCTCAAACTATTGTCCCAGATTCATAAGATAAGGGCACCACCAGGCCCCAAATGATTTATTGAGCTAGCTTTCAGGTGCAGAAAAATGCTCCTGCTTGCTTGGCTTTCCTGTCGACGCAACCTTGTTATATGCTTTTAAACCCTTGCAAGTTTTTCATTTTTCAGCTTGATTTCCACCAGGAACTTCAACTAATGCCAAAACCACCTCTAGCTTTTCCTTCTAAAAACAAAATTTGAGGCAGACCTCTATTTTATTCTGGTGCCTCTCAGGATGGAAAGAAAGGGTAGCACAATATTGAGATTTAGCTCAGAGCAACTAAAACATGAGATTTTTTTTGTTTGTTTGTAATTTAGTAGTTACAGTAATTGGTTGGTATACCTTTCTAAATTGCGAAGTCATCAACTCTTCTTTTTAATGCAAAAATAAAGTGTTTTCTACCAACACTGTGATTAATATTTGACAATGACCTAATATTCTGTATTAAAAAATTGAGCACTTCCAATTACTACTTGATGGAAAAATTACAGAAGGCACTTATTTGTTGGAGGTGATTTCATGTGAGCCTTTCTAGAGTTATCTTTCATGATTAACATTTGCCTAAGTTTTGCTATATATATATATATATATACACTGATTGTAGTTTTTTTTTCTATTTTTTAAATTAGTTCAGGTTGCTCCCACTATTCTTGTTAAGCTGGTGGCAAATTGGCAATGAGCTGAAACTGCTATCTGTAAGCTATGAGGAAGTTGGAGAGCCTATTTCCTTTGAAAATTCTCTCTACTAACTATTCTTTTATGCTGTGAAACATCATTATTGTGGTCATATCCTGTCCTTGTTATTCAAAATGAAAGTGGGCTATTGGAAAAAATGCACACTCTCCATTCATTTGGCATACCCTACCAATATCTTTGCCTTTCCATGGGTTTTGTTTTAGTTGTTTTAGCTCAAATGATCAAGTATCCTTGTCCTGCTGAGAATCTTTCTCGTTTGATCCTCCATCTTAATTTGCTTTTGTGACTTAGAAGGCCTTCCTCACTGGCCCAGTCTCATCACCTTAAAGGCGAATCTCTTTACTAGTAACCATAACAGGGTAGAGACAAAGCTTTCGAGAACAGTGAAGAGAAAGCATGGAAAAAGTTGGAATACTATGAGTACCGTCCAATATTTCCCTAGACCTTTTCTCCTTTCATCATTTATGTACGTGTCTTTTACTCTAGATAGCACAGGGATACTGCTGCAAAAATAAACGTTAAAAAAATAATATTTCTAATGGTTGATTTTTTTTCCACTACTTTTTTTTCTTCAATTTGGATACCGTTCGCT
>Ga0325410_1006174_pt1 | contig 13174 bp, 7 predicted proteins | sample PopdelMetagenome_16_FD_206182 | JGI IMG/M metagenome (GOLD analysis project Ga0325410, IMG submission 206182) | Populus deltoides microbial communities from Bellville, Georgia, United States - Xylem-PdIQD-R3 | ecosystem: Host-associated > Plants > Phyllosphere > Stem > Wood/Secondary xylem... | reverse complement strand
CATGTGAATATAAGATAGACATGTTATAAATAATAAAGTTTAAAAGATTATTTCAAAAGGTTTTTTATCCCACATTGAAAAAATATAATTTTTTCTTATGAACATGGAATATATATACTAAATAACTTCAAATCTTCACATTAAAAAATAATTTTTTTTCTTGTGAACATAGAGTTTATATACTAAAAAGTTTCAAATCTCACATTAAAAAAATAAAACATTGTTTTAGTATTTATATAATGAACTTTGAAAATGATTAATAACCAGTTAAAAATTATAAAAAAAAAAATGGGTCTTTCGCTTGGAGAAAAAACACATTGTAGGGTCTCGACCGGGTTTTACCGGGTCGCCGAGGTCACTGGTCAAACTGGTGGGTCAATCAAGTTTTGCCAGGTTTTTGCTCATCCTGATCTTTTGTCTTGCCCGACATGATCCAGCCATCGGGTCCCGGGTCGACCCACTGGGCTGGTCTAGATTTATTTCACTGTAATATTAGACAGTTTACTATAGATTGCTATAATAAAATTATTTATTTCCCTTTAATAGAAAAAAAAGGCCTCAGACTTTTTTTTTTTATCTTTTTCAATGGGCCATTAGTAATGAAAAGATTGTTTGGGTGTGTGTGTTTTTTTATTTGTTTTAAAACACTGAAAATACTCTTTTACCTCTAAATTCAATAAATTTTAAAATTATTGATCAAGCGCTTTCTTGCCATTTTAGAATCTTCTTAGAAATAAAAATACTTCTTTCCCTCAAAGAACAAACAATTGTTAGGATGCTAAACAAGGGTTTTTTTCAGTTTTTTCTTTATCCATGTACAATACAAGTATGAATTTAACCTTTAATTAGACAAAAAAACAAATAGCTTTGCATTTTGAGGGTGTTTTTTTATTTTCACACAGATATTTTGTATAATTAACAAAGTCATGAGGGATGTTTTGGTGTTTTTTATATTTATGTTTGAACATTTAAATTAGAAAATTATTGACGCGTGTTGATCACACGTCGACGAGTGGATGGCGTTTACATCATTCAGGCGGTATTTGTGACACCATCTAGTGGTCAAATTTGGCCTTTCGCCATCTTTCTGAATGCACAACTATGTCATTTGCCACATAGAATGGCCCGTGTCTGCTTGTGGTGGTCGAATTGTCACCAATGTTGTTTGTTTTTTCTCCTTCTTTTCTCTCTCATGACATACAAAACACACATTTATCCTCTTTCTTTTTTTGTTTTAAAATTGTAGTTCTTATTTTTTTTAATTTTTAATTTCGTTTTTATTTCTTTTATAGATGTTTTTGTTTTTTGCAATTTAGTCATTTAATTATATTTTCTCATATATTTTATTTTTAATTTTAGTTCTCATTATTTTAATTTATGATTTTATTTTTATTCATTTTATAGTTTTAGTCCTCATTTTCTAATTTTTTATTTCATTCTTATTCCTTTTAAATAAGTTTTTTTTTCAATTTAGTCTTTTAATTACAATTTATCATTTTGTTTTGTTTTTAATTTCAGTCTTTATTCTTTTAATTTCTTATTTTGTTCTTATTTTTTATATATAGAAGTTTGTTTTTTTTTCAATTTAGTCATCCAATTACAATTTATCAAATGTTTTGTTTTTCATCTTGGTTCTTATTCTTTTATTTCTTAATTTTTTTTCTTTGACCCTCTTGTTGAAGTTTATTTGCTTTCAATTTTATCGTTCAATCAAATTTTTTTTTCAATTTAACCGTCATTTTTTTATTTTTTTCTTTTGTTAAAGCTATTTTTCAATTCAATTTAACCCTTCAACTAAAAATTTTTATTTGCCCTCTAATTAATGTTTTTTTTTCACCCTTATTTTTTTAGATTCTTTTGTGTAATTGATTTTTTTTTATTGGTTTCATTTTTCAACATTTGTTCTGTCGGAGATTCGACTTCGTGCGATCTTATCATTTTGCATTAGTTTTTTTTTAATATTGGTTTTGTGACTATCTTCAATTTTTTTTCAATGGATTTATCACAGTCTCATGATCTAGATCACGGTTTTGCATGCCATTTTTTAATATAAGATTTTTTAGATTTGTTTTGTTTGTGTTTTTTCTAAAAATAAAAAAATATTTATTTTAAATAATATTATTGATGTATTGGGCCTTGCGTAATATTTTTTTTAAGAGCGTAAGCTCATTCAAACATTCTCATTTGTGATTATATTTAAGGTTATAATTTTTTTAGGATATGAATTTATCTTTCATTAATTTAAATAAACAAGTTCAATAAATACAATTAGGTGCATGTCTCATTTTATTTGATTGGATATCTTGATCTGTATTTATTTCTTATTTTTTTCAATTTTTTTTGGTTATTGTTAACTACTTTTTTTCATTTATTTACATAAATAGTTATCGATTTATTTAATTAGATATTTGCATAGACTTTTTGATTTATATTTTGAATTTTTTTATATAAAAAGACTCATTAAAATAGCTTACATACCTAATTTTTTTTAATAAAAAAACACAATCCGTAGCAAAGCACGGATTAGATAGCTAGTTAAATGTATCACTTGTACAAACATAAAATTTGTAATATTTCTAATCTAAGTGTTTAGCCACTCTATCCACACATCCATATTCTCTTATTAAAAAAAGGTAGATTATTAAACTCTTTATAAAAGAAAGAATATGAATATTGTTTATTGAATTACTTTTTTAATATTTAAAATATGAATAATTTTATATTTGGTGATTTATAGCGAAATTAGTCCTTTTTTATTTGTTTTTAAAGCTTATTAAATAAAATGTAATTTCACTAAATAAAATAAAAATAAAAATTATTATTTACCATTTATTTAATAAATACTCAGTTGGCGTTGAAAGTAATATGATGATATTTCTTACCGTCGAATAAGAAAATATATGATATTAATAAATATTTTATCTTGGTCTGTACTAACTTGTGGCAATAGTGCTAGCATTAAGATTCTAATATTTAAGAATTGTTTTATTTTAAAACCTTTTTTTATTATTATTTGTGATATGCATTGAAATTAATGATATAAACATGAAATAAAATTCTATGAACCCCTTTAGTTGAACTTTATTTAAATATTAGAAGAGTTTTTCAATATTGATAATAAATAATATTTTTGAATCATTTTAATATATTAGTATTAAAAATAATTTTTTAAAAAAATATTTTTAAATAAAAAATATAATTGATCTGCCCCACTAATCAAGGCATGCAGTCTACTAATTTTTTTTTCTCTCTCTACACTTCGACACTAGAGCACATTCTCGCGCGTGTAAAGGACGCCCTTGCTACCTTGCCGTTTGGTTTTTGTTTCTCCCTCGTACTCATTGGGATATCGTTTAAAGAGACATGGTGATCAGACTAGAGAGCGGGACTGTGGAGATGAGATCATAAGGGAGTAGGTGTTGAAGGCAAGATCGATTCAATGTTTAGTTTGGTGCGTGTAACATAAATTTTCATTTTCATCGCTATTTAATTTAAAAAAAAAGATAGAATAAAATATAGAAAATAATTAGTTTACCATTATTCATATTTTTGTGTATTTTATACTTGGAATAGGGATTTAGAGATTTTTATTTTTTACTTGGAATCAAACCCAAGAGTGCTTGGAAAGGCCCAATTATATATATTAAAAAAATACATTTTATCCTCTAAAAAGAGAGATACAAAAATCTCATTAGTTTTTTTACCCAAAAAAACAAATAATTTTGGATTTTGTCCCTCCATTTTTACTAAACACGGTTTAAAAAAAAACCCAATAGGGCCCAACATTTTATTATGCAACAAGACACTTGTCACTTTGTATTGGAACAGTTAATAATTGTCATTTTATTTTCAAATAAAATCATTTAATTAGTTATTTATGAGTGAAAAATTGTTTTTCATAGATTTTATAAGTCATTATCATATTAAACAGGGACAAATTATTATTATTTTTATTTTAGATGTATAATAAAATAACTTAAATATCTTTCAAATCAAATTAAAAAAACATACGGTAGAAGGCCTTTTTATCATTTACTATTTAGTTGCCAATTGAAATGACTAAATTGCATTTTAAAGCAAATAAAAATTAAACTAATGCTTGAAGAGCATTTAAGTATTTTTATTATGGGTTTTTTAGTTATAATTAATTTGAATGATATGTAATTCATTCTTTCAACAAGTATAAATACAATTAAAAAATAAAAGTTGTTGGCAAGTGCATAGCATGTGCTAGCAAATAAAAGGCCTCCATACTCTTTAGGCAATGCGCAAAAAGCCTCCTTATAATCAAACGCTGTCTTCTACAATGACATTGAAAACATTACATTATCCTTTTCATGATAGTTAGATGTGTATGCACATAGGAACAATTGTTGGGCTCTTATGAACTGGAGACCCCAAACTCTTTAAGTAGTGCGTGAGATGCCTCCCTGTAATCACAATGGCATTAGAAGCGTTGCGTTGTTCTCTTCAAAATAGTTAGACGTGTGTGCAAGGAACAATTGTTGGGCTCTTATAACTTTTTTTTTCTCTTTCTCTCTCCTGACTTTGAATTTAACATCAATGCAAAAATCAAATGTGTCGTCGACTTGTTTTTGTATTTATTTTTTTATTGTTATTTATTGTGCTTTTGATGCCATTTGAAGTTTTTTTTTTTAATTTCATCTCTTAACATTTTATTTTATTTATTTATTGTATCTAATTTGGTATTTATTCTTTTGATTGCTATTTTTTTCTTTTATTTTTTTCTTGATTTATTTTATTTTTCAGTTTAATTCCTCAACATTTTATTTCATTTAATTATTGTATCCAACTTGGTTCTTATTCTTTTGATTTCTATTTTTTTTGTTTTTTATCCCTTTCTTGATTTATTTTATTTTTCAATTTAGTCCCTCATTATTTTTTCATTAGTTTCTATATTAGATTTGACACTCCTTGTTTTAATTACTATTTTTTTTTCTAATTTTTTATAATTAGGAATTTTGCTTCATAATTTTTTCGTGTTTACCCTCTAATGGGAAGTCTAGGTCTCATGATCCATGTTACAAATTTCGATGATCAATTTGATTTAAGTTTGGTTTTTTTTTTCCTAGGTTTTTTTAATTGATTTTCTTACAATATTATCCTTCAATATTGAGTTATTGGGCTTTGAGTTCTGTGATTTTTCTCTCATTTTCCTTTATGCGGGGTCATCCCAATCTCATATCCTATGTTGCGGGGTAGTCAAGTTTTTTTCAATATTTTTTTAAAATAATTTTTTTTTCAATTTCACATTTGATTTTTTAGTTTGTTTGAAATTTAGCCTCCATTATTTTATTCAATTTTTTCTACGGGGTTATCCCGGTACATGGTTGGAATGTTGGCTAGTTACTTGAGAGTTGGCCTCCGTTATTTTATTCATGACATGCTAGCTAGATATAATTTTTTTTTAAATTGATTTTTTATTCCAATTCTTCCTTCAATGTTTGTGTCACTAGTTATTAAGCTTTGGATTTCTTTTATTTTTCTCTTTATCATATCATCCCATTCTAATTCAATTTTTTAGTTGAGATTTTTTAAGAACATTTAAAAAGTATTTTTTTTATAATATTAACAAGCTTTTATTTTCCCGATTAATCATTAACTATTTTTTGATTATTTTTATTATCGTTGGTTGGTTTTTTTGTTGATATTGAACACATTCGAACTAATAGTCTGAATCCCAATTTCTTCTTGCTTTTTTTAGAATGTTATCATTCTCTAGACATCCTTTTATTTCGTTGAGAAAAACTTAATCCGGTCCGTGGAGTAAATCGGTCTCCCTATGTATTATTTTCTAAATGGTATCTTTCCTTTCCATGGAACCAAACATTACGGACGAATTCGAGGGCGACCACCTTTTAAGTTATAGACCTTCGTCTTCCTGATGTATTCGGCACTGTGATTTCAGAGTTAAAAGTTACTTGAAACTGGACCTGTGAGTGAAAGGGAGAAAAAGGAAGCACCAAGGAGTATGGTACTACTCCCACATAAATCTAGAAGATTGATCCCATTGAAAAAGAAAATATTGTGAGAGAAAAGTCTGACAGGAATGCATGAAAGTCTTTCATGTCTGGTTATCCATTCTTTTCCTTCTGTCCTCTAATTATCCAAGAAATATACAGGTCTGGAGACAGCAGTAATTTACATCAAGAAATCTGTGTGGTGCAGCGGAGCTGCATGTTAAAGGCTGCCTTGCTCAAACCTACTGGGAAAATTCATATAGTGATGTAAAACAACTTTCCATTACAAGATAGAAATGATCACAAATCTAAGGATTGATGTTAAAAATACTTAGTATACATGCATTCCAAGTTAACTGCCTGGTAAGAACTAGTACCTTCCCGTGTGATAGCAGCACAATGTCTACTCCTGACGTTCCCCATAACGGCACCTAACTTCTTCCCCTTCTATTAACTTCTCTATAGCATCCGAAGGCAGGCCAATCATCTCTAAAGTCTTCTCCCACACTTCATACGCGGTGTCGATGTTGTGTGCCTCTTCGGAAGGATTTGTTGGTCGACAATCTTGAGAAATGAATGCACAAACTGGCCAGTCATCTGATTTTAACAACTCGCAGTATTCAGGAATCTGAGGATCAGTTGCTGAAAAAAGAGCACTCCTGGAACCTGAATTGGATGCAAATTATATGAGGTTAGCTAGCAGTTATAATATTGTTTTTTTTTCCTCTTAAATTTGAAGGCGGTTAAGCATAATAGCAAGATAACTCATATTTTGGTTCTTTCCATGGTACATTATGTTGTGATTCCATAAATAATTGACTGATAATGTTGTCATAGCAACTCTCATTGGAAATCAAAAAGCCATTTCTCTATAAAATCTTTTGGTGCAACCTAGTTCTCTATTCAATGTTCCGAATAAACTAGATGGCTTTGCTAAACGTACAAGTTCTGCATAAAAATGGATTTGTGAGGATTTCCGAAGAGCTTCAGACTCAGGTACCATGTGTCTGAATTGCTGAATATTAGACATCTTCAACAGTTCAAAACCTTTACATATAGCTGCTGACCACAAAAAGTATGGAATAGAAATAATAAATTCACTCTCAAGTCTTTCTTTTCTTGCCTTGGCGGAACACAAAGAACATCTCCTCGTACAACTTAGAGGTCTTTCCTGAGCAACTTACTCACAGTTTGATGGGAAACCGTAAATGAATTTAGCTCTTTTGCAAGGAGACTATTTATGTGTGGAGACAAAAAAAAAAACTTGCTCCTAAGGATGGTGTTTATTACAGCCAGTGGGGACCAACAGTGAAACAAATCATTCTAGCAGCAAATTGACATTGTTACAAGCCATAACGTCTAAGACATTGAGAATGCAAGACACGTGCAACAGCATCTGATTCACTAAAATGTTTTCATTTGTAAAATTCTTGTCACATGCATCTTAAACATAGAAACATATGAATTGTCCAACAATCAATGCTTCTTGTTGGCATGCACAACCTCTTCAACTCTCATATTTCAGTTTCCTGAAAAAGTTCCTTGGCATTCACTGGGCAGAAAAGAGAGATAAACAGCAGGCAGGAGATGAAAAACATCATGCACTTCAATACATCATGTATCGTGATCAGAATGATGACAAGAAGGACATCATAAGTCATGTTAAAAATTAAAAGACAAGTTGTCACCATTATCCCACAAAGTTGCTATCATTTGGGAGACTTACCTTCTTGGGCATTGAAGATAAAATACGGTATTAGGTGATAACCAGCTTGCACAATTTTGGGAAGATCCCTTGCCTGAATTTAGATAAAGTTGAAAGGGATGTAAGATACAATGACGTAACTAGAAAGAATGTTTATTTGAACATACAAAGCTAAAGGAAACCAATTCAACAACAGATTTGGTCTCTCTAAATCAATCCCATCATTTAGTCCCATAAAGTGTACAACAAGAATGATGTTCTACAACTTAATGTTTTTTAAGGTGTTTGTAATTTAGGTTAGCCTCTCTCTGAGGAATCAAACCTGCAACCTCCCTCTTAAAGGACAAGTATTGCTACTAGTGAGCTAGAGCCCCATTGGTAGGGTTCTACAACTTCATTTAAAAACTACTATCCTATATTTTGTCAGCCAATACACATCAACATGATCAAAACAGCTACAAACACTATATTTCCAAAAAGCCTAACGATGCTTTTCCCTCCCAAAACATAAATGAATAACAGCTCCACTTTGGAACCAGCCATATTTAATCAAAACTAGCCAAAGGTATCTGCTGCTTATCCCAAGCTAACACCCTTTATAAGAAGTTATAAATCTGTATCTTTCCACCATTGTGCCATATAACATGTTCTGAATAGTTAGGTCATACTCTTTTCATGTGAAAAAAGAGCTTGCCTAGGATGGCTTTATTGAAAGGAAATGTCTTTAATTGTTAATATATCTCTCTTTTACCCACTTCCCCCCCTTTTACAGCACAGCTTTCCATCATGACATTCCCTCAGCATTTTCTTTTTTTAATAGCAGTAACAGCACAAATCATAGACATTATTGCTTCGTCTGTATTTATACTGAAAACATATGCATCAAGAAACTTGTATGAGTAACTATATGCAGACATATGTTGGCACATCCTATTCCATAATAAAATTATAATGATTGATTCAAAAGACTTACAACATTCGTTTGGACTACTCCAGGGGAAACACATAATACACTGATGCCAGATTCAGCTGGAAGCCGCCTGTGCAGAACACTACTAAACATGACCTGCAATCCAAAAATCACAAGTTCATGATTCATTCATGAATGTTAAAACAAATTATAACAGATAGCAGCTTACTGAAATACTGTCAATACATCCTTTGAACATGTTCATGCAGTGATGTAGAACAGTAAAGGGATAATGTTGAGTAATATGATATTGCTAGAGCTATTTGAGTTATCTGCAATAATTCCCACGCAAAAGAATCTAAGGTATTTGTACCTAGCAAACCAGATTTAACATTTCCTAACAAAAATTAATTAAATCCACCTTTCTCCATCAACCGTTTGCACGGCAAGCATGTTTTGTAATGCAAACAAAAGCCGTGGTCTTTAACAATCAAACTTCCATATTAATTCTAAAATTTATCTATAATTTAATTTTATATCTTATAGTCAGAGGACAACTGGATAACTCACTCCCACAACACCTTTACCCACACGAGATTCATAATTTTAAGCCAATTTTGAATCCCACATCCAATATTCGGCAGAAAACATGTATGTTTGAGCTTATTCATTTGTTATGACAGGTCCAATATTAATCTCAGGCTCTTCCTAATAATTTAAACAAACAACATCAAGTGAGGTCAATTAAGAAAAACAAGCATGACTGTGGTGAGAGTTCAGTTCATTTGCATCCCTAAAAGAAACTAAATCCAGTAGTTGAAACACAGATGCTCAACAGAAACTAATCCAGTTGAAAAACCACAGGAACTTTAACAGAGATGCCAGCATCACAGTTCTTTTATTGTTCAAAACAAAAGGGATAAAAAGAATCCAACGTGATTGAGGAGAGAGGTGAGCATTTTATATTGATACAGCAACTTCATTCAGCACAAACAATAGTGACATTTCCTTTGTTAACTTGAATCCAAAATAAAAATAACAGTTTCCAGAATTATACAGTCAAAAGTATCAAATATCAACTCTTAGCACACCTGTGCTAACTTGCTGCCGGTGTATCCAACTAAGCTTGTATACTTTCTCTTTCCAGAAATAACATTCATGTCTTCAGTGTCAACAAAGCCAACATAATGCATCTAGAGAAGAGAGAAACATTAAAAACCAATAAAAAATGTGAGCATATGAATGTTACATTAGAATTATGACGGGATTTAGATGCTATATGACGGCAAGCAGAACTGTTATGCAGGGGGCACAATTTCACAATCATATTAATATGTTTTCCTTTCCTCCGAGGTAATTGCACAAATCTGAGGAACAGGAAAATGATGGACATCGACACATCATGCCAGGACCGGAAAATTAAATCATAAATACATACAGGAAATAGAAGCTGTTTTTCTTCTTCCAGATTTATCAATTGCACATCATTTTAATTTGCTGGATCTATCAATCACACAAGTCTATATCATTTAATAAGGAATGCTAGGCGCTATTTTATAGTTTCCTAAATAAATTTGTAAGATCCTATATTGAAAGAGAACACAGCTAAAAAGAGGCAAAGTATATTTTTGTTGGCCATAGAACTCACAACTGAATTCACATTGATAATTCTGCTTGGAGAGCCTCTAATTAAGGATGGCAAAAGCAATATCGAAAGCAATGCTGGAGCTAGATGATTCACTTGCATGTGTTCTTCATACCCATCCTTTGAGAACTTTTGTGGTCCTTGATAAAACAAATTCAAAGCATACTAGTTATTTATGGTCAAATGGTAGATAAATATATAAGAAATGCATATCCAAAAAGCTTTTATGACTGGAAATAGAAACAATACTAGTTTACATAAATGCTCAACATTACTCCATAAAAATCAAAGATTAAACAAACTTTTCAATCAAGAAGCAGCCAGATCATTAGCAACACCTTGCATAGTTGCTAAACAACACTCGTCAAGAAGAGTCTTGAACTAAAGCAGAAAGCTTGAAGCAGGACCATAAAAACTCACCTCACTCACAATCTCAATTATCTCCCCATCATCCATCCCTAAATGCATGGCTGATCAAGGACTCATGAATAAATCAATGCAGCTTCTTAAATTATTAGATTCTCGTGATTTTTGCAACCTATTCTCTTGAGAAAGTAAGCAAAACCTATAGAAAACCTGCATATCACATTCTCATTGGTCCATATAAAATAAAATACAAAATGCACAGGATGACTCCCTTATTTAAGGGCACCTGAAACATCTTGCCAACCATGTCATTGAAACTCTCTAATTAGTTCTACCTCCAAAACATTCACATTTGGCAGAGCAATGCTTCCTGTCCACCAATACCCATGACCTCGACTAAAAAAGGCCACTTCTCCTTTGTCTCCCTTCCTTTGAGTGATTCTAACTGAAAGTCATGTATGGTAGAAGAATGCTCTCCAAACATTCTTAAGAACAATGTAAAACCTTCAGGGACATTTGAACTAAACTTGAAGTTTTCACTTCTTTTGATCACACACATTGTGAAAACACCATGAAATCTTGTTTTCTCCAACAATGCCCATCCCTCTGCGTAGAATTATTCCAGTAACTTTCTTCTTAATATGTTGAATTCTTCCAAGACGTGCCTGACAATTGAAGCCAACATTATCTTCCCATTGTCCTTACACACCAAACATCACCATTCAAACCCAAAAGAACCCACAATTTCTTTCCCTTTTCTTTCAAAAATTAAGAACCCCTGACCGTGGAAATGCGGTAATGCACACACCTTTCATCTCAGAAGATCCTTCAACTGTTTGAAAATGCTGCATATACATTTGCAAGAAACAGGCCATTCGTACAAAAGAAAAGACAGGACTTGAAGACGTAAATACATCACAGTGAGGCAACCATCCATGCTTCCTCTATGCCATGGCAAGCTATAAACAACAAGCAACCAAGCTAGTGGAATAACATATGATTCAAAGGCTTACTGTCCTTTTCACACAAGAAACCAAAAGTTTCGACAGAAAAGCCTATCATTGAGACCCTCAGGCCATGTTCATGTCATTCATGATGTGGACTTGGTAATATTAGCGAGACACAGGAATGACATCACAAAAAAATGGATTCCGACATGTCATCAAGACATGCTGTGGTAACAAAAAAACTACTGCAGCATCTCTTAGGCAGGCAGGAGGATCCAAAAATGTATTTTTATCGGGATGGTCAAAAGGCTCTGGCTCAACAGCATGAACAAGGCTATTTTACAAAACAAAAACACCCTCCTCCAAGGATATCCTCTCTAAACTGGGAGAAAAAAACAAGTAATCTGAAGCCATGCATCACCCTTGGCTCATTTGACTTGATTTCCAATAACAGCACTTATCATCTAATTGTGACCACGACTTCTCATTGCCGAATAGCAGGAACCTCCGTATCAGTTTACTAAACTATACCAGCTGTTATAAGTTATAACTAACCATGAGTATTCACAAAGGAAGGGATTCCACATTTTACTATTCCCTTCTCCTTGAGTACTTACCTGTTATACTTGGGAATTGCCAGTGCCCTACTTCCATACTAAAAAATGAGAAATAATGCACAAGCAGCAGGCAACATCGCATTTACATATCAGGAAAAAAAAAGTTAGAAAAAAAAATCAAAACACCAACCTCTAATGGAAAATATTCCAGCATTATTAATAAGAACATGCAAAGGTCCCATTCGCGCATTCCACGCTTCGGCAAACCTCGAAACCGATTCCAAGGACAAAAGATCAAGCTCCATCACCTTCAAAAATCACCACAACATTAATTTAAGAAAATCCAAGCACGTATAACAGAGATTAAACAGTAATTAAGGCCAAACTACCACCTACCTCGATATTAAGAGGAAGGCCGAGTCCAGTCCATTCGGACTGCCATTTATGAATCAAATCATGCGCTGCTTTGGTATTCCTAACAGCCATAACAACATGGGCTCCGGATTCCGCCAATTGCCTGGCGATTTGGAGACCGATACCGCTGGTGGATCCGGTGACAATGCAAGTGAGATTGTTGATAGGAGGTAAAGAGAGAGGGTTCTGCAAGTGACTAGCCATGATTCGCTGAAATAACATCTCGTATATTATGTACATCCATCCTCTTAGCCATTCTACCCATCCTAATCCTTGCTTCTTCTTTGGTACTGTTGTTGATGGCGTAGAAGATGACTCTGACGGCGTCGTTTCCATGGCTAGACAAGAAAGTTTCTTGATTTCTTGCGGTTCTTTTACGCGATTTGGAATCTTTAGATCTGAATTAGTGAGTGAGTGAGTGAGTGCTCGCTTTTTTTGCTTGCTTGGTTCTGGTGGTGAGTGGTGAGAGATGTGGAGAGAATCAGGGAAAAGTGACTGAAGAGTAGGAGTGCAAGTGTCAGATTTCGAAGTTCCAAAATAGTCCCTCAAGTTTTCATGACTGTCTAAATTGATTCTAACGGCTAGCAAACAGATCAGTCCCCGGTTGCCCCATAATAATAATAAATAAATAATGGTGTGAGATTTTGTT
>Ga0325410_1006173_pt1 | contig 13175 bp, 6 predicted proteins | sample PopdelMetagenome_16_FD_206182 | JGI IMG/M metagenome (GOLD analysis project Ga0325410, IMG submission 206182) | Populus deltoides microbial communities from Bellville, Georgia, United States - Xylem-PdIQD-R3 | ecosystem: Host-associated > Plants > Phyllosphere > Stem > Wood/Secondary xylem... | reverse complement strand
AAAAGAAAAACAAACATGCAAAGGAGCCACTGAAAATGCAATCGTGTCTTGCAAGAGGGTGGGATGTTAACATCGGTACAGTACTGAGAGGAGGATTCAAGTAAGAGTCAAGCTTGGTAGCTGGAGAGCTGATCAGTTTTTAATTATAAATGTGCATTTTGTTATGATGATAATGATTATAATGATAATAATGATAATAATAATTTAAAAAATATATATTTTTAATCACTCTTTGAATCTTCTAATCAAGCATTGTTAATGAGTATTTTAGTTTATTAACACTATATGAAAATAATATTGGCCAATAACATGGGTAAAAACAATTCTAGTGAAAAAGCGAAATTTAATACACGTTCTTTGTGATGTCAATGATACCGTAATTGGAATTGATATATCTTAGGTCCTTTTTTTTTCTTCTTTTTTTTAACAATTTTTTTTTGAAATATTGTGTTTTCCATTATGAGCATTTTAAAATGTGACACGATATCAAATTATGCCATTTAAAAAAAAATATTATATTGTCAATTTAAAATAGAGTTATATATATATATATATATAAAACATTTTTAATATCAAAAGCTATTAGAAAACCATCAAATCGGCAAGGACATTGGAAAGCAGTTTGCGGTTAGCAGTCCGATCTGGCTATAGATGTATATTGGCAGTAACCTTGACAGCCGTCCAAACACTGAGGGGGTTAGCTGGATGGCCATGAATTAGACTTGACACCCATTTTTAGGCCCATAATTAAAACTTAAGCTTTGGTTTTTAAATTGTTGTTTTCACTTTTTCAGTGTGTTTGTTCATTGCCACAGCAATCCATATGAGATGCAATGTATGGAACTCAAATGTATTTGTACATATATCTGCCAAGAAACGAAATAGGGAAAAGGGAAGACAATGAATATTCATGAGATTAAAGCACGATAGCAGCAGGGGATTTCCCATATGTTGCTGAATGTCTGCCATTTCTTTCATATCCATTCTTAACCTCTCTCTTCCTCGTTCTCAAATTGGTTGGGGAAAAATACATGCAGGTGGGTCTGTTAAATGTTGATGGGTACTATGATAGCTTGCTTGGATTATTTGACAAAAGTGTAGAAGAAGGATTTGTTAATCCTTCTGCAAGGAACATTGTCGTGTCTGCAAGGACTGCTAGAGAGCTAATCCAGAGAATGGAGGTACTGACATGCACTCATCATCTCAAAAGTATATGTCAGTTCTGATGCCTTAACTCTTGTTTCATGTGTTCTATGTAGGATTATATACCTGTCCATGAACAAGTGACATCAAGTCAAAGCTGCAATGTAGAAGAGTGCAATGCAAATTTTTAGTTGTTTGCTGCTCCTGATGATCTTCAAAGAGGAAAAATATTTCTTTTTCTTTTTTTTTTTTTCCTGTGATGCTATCTTTACAATTGATTATTTTCATTGCGTGTGCAAGCCTCCCAAAAGTAGAGTACATGATGCATAAAAATTGTGTTGAATAGGATGCACTGGTATTTGTGTAAGCGAAAACCCTGATGTGGTTGTGGGCTCCATTTCTCACTTCAGAAAGAGCATATAACTTGGATGCGAAGTGCAATCTAGCTTTCGTTAGTTTTTCTTCTAAACTCCACAGATGAATCAATGGTTGCATATGCTTTTGTGCAAAGCATAGGATATGCTTAGCAAACAGGCATCGGCAAAGAAAAGCCCCTATTGAAAGCACACATCAAAATGACTTGGAAATCAGTCGTAAAAATATCAAATTGAAGGACCCTTGGTGATGATTCTGGCACTCAGAACCATGCCTGAATTCTCAAAACAGAGTTGATTGCATGGCAAAAGCAACAAAATATCAACTGACTAAAGCATACTGATGTAAAAAACCACTCTTAATTCTACCACTGATAAAACCACACAAATGAAAGTCGGCTTATGGCCATAAGCATCTCAATAATCTCTTATGCAAATCATCTCAAAATTTCCTTTAATTTTCATGAGCAGGAGCAGGAGCAGGAGCTACCTTCTACTGCTGGAATGGTACATAGTCAACACTGCATGCAGGAGCAGGAGCTACCTTCTACTGCTGAAATGGTCATAGTCAACACTGCATACAGGAGCAGGAGCAGGAAAGCCTCGTGAAGCTCACAATAAGAAAAAAGGATAAGATTTTCGCTCCAATTCTGTTTCAGATTAGCTTAAAAGCTGGTCTCTCCTGTTTCAGATCTTCTTTGAGCAGTGGGAGGTACAACATGCAACCCGATTTCAGAGGAATTAAGGAAAACCTAAAGGAGCTCTCCCTCGACCTTTCATCAACCATTTATAAGAGATCCAATGCATTTTACTTCAAAATCATCATCAAATTTATCCAAAAAAAAAATCAACATTTGTTCATTTCTTCAGAAGCTAATTAAGGGATAATAAATTGAACACGGATGCACATACAGCAACACTTCATAAGTATGATGGGATGAAGAGGACATTCATTCACTTTGAGAAACGAGCACAGAGCAAATGAACGCCACAAAAATTGAACTTATATTTTACAGATATAGGGTTGTCATGATCAAACAGGAAATGCCAATGGCCAATAGAATAAAAGAACCAAATGGAAAAATAAAAATAAAAGGAGCTGAATTTGTATCATTCTGTAAGTGAATCAAGAATACAAGTGACACGAATCAATTTTTCGGAAAAGAAAAAAGTAGCATCCAACCTCATCAGCATGTATTGATTCCATCCTTGCAGTCACTGGTTAAATTATAAAATGTCTCCACACGAGTCTTTCCTCTGTAAAGAACCTCGGTATCCACAGCAACTCTCATGTATCCATCAAACTCAACAGGACGACCACTGTTCAAAAGCATTGTCTCATTGTACCAATCACTTGTATTTCCCCATAATTCCTTGTAATCATCAAGTAAATGGACCTTGAAGTGAGACCTCAGTTTATCGAAGTAATTGTAGAATGGTTCATTGGTTGCTATATACAGATTCCTCCAAGGCTGAATCATCCCTTGAAGCTTTGCAACGAGTGCATCAGGTGATGTATCAGCATCCAAATGTGGCCAGAGCACTTTATTCTGCGCTTTCTCCCCACGAATCACATGAACCGCATCAAAATCCCAGTCCATTCTCCCACTGATGTCTGTAACTATATTCATCAATCTCTTTGATTTCCAAAGCGCATGCCATGGCCTCTGAATGTACTTTGCAGCTTGCCCTTCACACACCCTATACCAATAGTTTTCTGGCTCCTGACCATCAAACTGCCTCCATATGACTGTGCTCTTGTCTTTCCTTAGTTGCATGGGTGTCATCTTATGGGTCACGACCTTCTTCACTGGAACTTTCTTCTTGTGGGAGCGATCCCATTTCTTCCAACCTCTCAAAAATTCACCCTCTTCAACAATTGACGCCTCCTCCTTAAGATGCTCAAAATCAAAATAAAACCTAAAATCCTTCCCCTCCTGATCCTTCCCATCCAGATTATAATTACCTGCCAAGCATATACTCAAGTCCATGACAAATGTCCTGTTCAAATACATAGCCTCCCCCAACCCACACAAGAAACTCCACATGTAATGATTCATTCCCTTACAATAATCCCCTCCTCTTGAATAATACAAGTACTTCCCTTTTCTAAAGTTCGTTTCCGATCCCAAGCTTGGGATTGTGTCATTAATCTCATCATCCCGAACCAATGGTGCAGCTCTCGGATTATTTCCACCACTCCTAGTGGAATTAACTCTTGTCCTCATCCTCCTGGCATTAATACCAGAATGCCAACCACCGGCATGCACAATTTTGTAAGAACAATTCTCTCCAATTGCAAACTTAAACCTCCTAAAGTCCCTATATTTCCTCCACGACTTCTCCTTCTTATTCCTAAACCTCCATGACACATCACACTCGTCCTGCTTCGATCCATTAACAGGAGTTTGATAATCCAAAAACACAATTGACTTAAACAGCCTCAAATTGAACTTCTCAACTGTAATCAAAACCCTCGGGTCTGAACAATTGACTACCTCCAAATCCTCACAACCAGATGATTTGAGGGTCATATTGCTCACTTCCACCTCCTCTTTCTCAATCACCTCCTCGGTAATTGGTTTAATATCCGCGGTAGGAGAAACTGCACGGGCAATCTCAGTTTGCAAATCCTCGCCAGTTTTGGCAACAGTATCATCAATTTTAAAAGTAGCATTCTCAGTTTGTGTAAAGAGTTTTGTTAAAGCCGGAGCGGATTCCAGCCATGGATCTGGTGGTTGGTAAGTGATTGCAATAACAGTAAATATCAAAACTGAGAACACAAAAACTGAGAAACATACATTACTTATCAGCTTTATCAGGTTCTGCCCTATAGGATCAGCTCCAGGATTAGTTTCTTTCATGGGTTTTCTCTAACCTTAAAAACTCAAATCCAAAATTTACTCAGATCTTGAACTCAAACAGGAAAATAAAACCAACCCAAGTTTTCTTAAACCAGATCCAATAATGGGTTTGGTTCAAAATCCAATCCTTTTTGAACTAAGTACTGAATCAAGTAAATGGAAAAATAGGAAAAGAAAGCCAAAAGGAAAGCTCTAAATAAGGTTTTACTTACTTGAAATGAAATAGAGAGAAAGAAAGCAGTGAAACTTGGTGAGATCTAATGGGAATTCAGCATAAAGTTATGAACTTGAATGGAGAGGAAGAGAGGATGGAGTGTTTGTGTGGAAGTGTAAAGCTTTGGTTAGAAGGAAAGCAAGGGACTATGTTGTCAACTGTGGGTGTGATTTTTCCTTGTCTGAAAGTGAACTCAGACAAGAGTGAGATGTAGCCAGGAGGACAGGCTCTTGCGTTTTACAAGTTAAAGATTAGATTAGAGGTGCCTTGTTAGAATCAAAGATTTGTACCTATTGGTTCTTTCTCAACCACCTTAGGGGAAAATCAATCGCTAAAATTATTGAAAACAAGTTTGTTTACTACATATATTGCATTTTAAATTACAATTTAAATAAAAATTAGTCAATACAATAATTTTAATTTTGAACCATAATTTATAATTTAAAAGATGTTATTTTTCATGTAAACAAAATCTAAATATTTTAAATTAATTAAAAAAACATGTCATCTATTTTGTATTATAAAATTAAAAGAAACTTTATGAGTCCAAGTAGAAAGAAAGAGAAATCTATATTATAAAAAAAAATAAGTTTATATTTATTATAATAAATGAGAATTTAGGAATACTCACACTTCTCTTTAAAAGTAATCTAAAATGTTTTTAAGGATAAAATTAGAGAAAAAATTTAAATAAGTTTTTCTAATAATAGATCTATGATACTATTTGAAAAAAAATGTATATTTGAAAATAAATCTATGATAATTTGAGGGAAAAAATTTAAGTAAACTCACTTCAATTCTGGTAAAATCAAACTTGTCATTTTAACTATATTATCATACATAAATCAACTAATGAACTCTTCAAACACATTAAAACCACAATGATGGATGAATATATTTTAAAAAATTAATTTTGAGTCTAAATGTGTTTTTAGAAGGTTTTAAGGTAAGGTAATAATTTAATAATAGGTGGATGAGCTTGCATCCATATCTAATATCTCTAGGCTTAGAAGAATATCAGGTCCAGATGGCATAGGTCTAGCTCGCTCTTAGGCGTGGCTATGAGACGAGCCCAAGTGGACATAGGTCTGATGAGCTGTCATACCCAATGTTCTTGGATTCATTTATGTATCGGCCCCAAACGGATATAGGTTTGGCAAGCTATAAGACCCAACGTCCTTATGATTCAACTACGTGTTGAGCCTGAGCAAACGTGGATTTAGCGAGTTGTTAAACTCAACGTCCTTAGGTTCAACTATGTGTTGATTTCAAATGAACATGTAAATGTAGGTTTGGCAAGCAGTCAGACTCAATTTCTTTAGGTTTAATCACTTGTTAAGCCCAAGCGGACATGGGTCTAGCAAGCTACTAGACTCACCGCCAGTACGCTTAGTATCGTGACAAGCCCAAGTAGATATGGATCTGACAAGCTGCCAAACCCAACACCCTTGGTCTTGGCTGCTCGTCGAGCCCTATTAGGCATGGATATAGAGAACTATCAAAATCATCGTCTCTAGACTTAATTGCGTGCTGAGCCTAGTTAGACATGAGTCTAGTGAATTGCCAGACTCATAACTTCTCGGCTTGGCTAAGCACCGAGCCCAACCAGGCATAAATTTAGCTCATTGCCATACTCATTGACCATGAGCTTGGCAAAGTGCTAAGTGTGAAGGACTAAAGATCTATAGATCATTGTAAGCCCCATGTTGAGCCATAACTCATAAGGCTCCGTTTATTTATCTTTATAACTTTTAATATAAAATATTAATGTTAGAGATATTTGTCTCTTTACATCCATAGGTTTATAAAAAATCTTCCAATAACTTACCTTATTTTCATCTCATTAATATTGTGTAAAAGATATTTATCTCTCATTAATATTGTATAAGATATATTTATTTGTCTCCCTACACCTAATATATATAAAAATTCTCCCTATGACCTATCTTATTTTCACCCTATTAATATTATGTAAAAGATATTTATCCGTCTTCCTTCATCAATTAGTATATAAAAAATATTCCTATGACCTACCTTATTTCCACCTTAATAATATTATGTAAGAGATATTTATTTCTCATTAATGCTATTATGAGAAAATAACTCTTCAGCCCCCCCAATTTCAGTAAAACAATAAGGTTTAGGGGCTATAAATACATTTTGAACCACCCATGTAAAGTGGTTGATAATTTTTATTCTCTAGATATTAATACTTTTTAATCTCAAAGCATTTATTATATTAAAACAAGAATAAACACTTTTGTTCTTAAAATTTAAAGTTTATTTTTTTATCTTTTGCAATTTCTCTTGAAAATTACTGACTTTATTATCTGAGGGTTCCTAAACCCTATCAAAATAGATTATTTTACAGGTGTTAGACTTTAAATCACTAGTCATCCACCTTGAAAGTTCTATAAAATGAAACATTAACATGAACATAAATTACTCATTGTCCAAACTTAAAAAAACTTCACTTGCAAGCATAGTATATTTCACAACATCATCACAGAATAACATAAATTAGAATCATAAAAAGAAGTCACATTATTATCAATTAACCCTATCAAATAAAAATTATTAAATAAATAAAAAAAAGTTTAGTTGCTCCTTGTCAAATTAAGAAGACTAATGACTAAATTTGTAATTTGAAGCAATTCATTTTCCGACTATTTAAACATATCAAATGTTAATAACATTCACATGTAGAAGTATCAAATCATAATATCTCCAACTTAGATAGGATTTTAAGAGGAAATTACTGTAACTAAGAATTTCATTAGAGATTAAAAAAAAAAAATAAACCCTCTCAAACTATCGTGAGTAGGGGATTTTATTTCTAAAGTCAGTAAATTATCCAAGATGGACCGATCCATTACAAAAAGGAAAGATAATCCACTATTATTTCTTAATATAAGGGCAAATTTAAATATATAAAGGTGTCATTGTTGTTGGCGATGGCCTCTCTAGGTTGTTGGGAGTGAAATTGACAGTAAAGTTGTAAATTGTGACAGCCAATGTAACTTATTCACAAATTGGCTGGCCAATGGTACATCATGAATCGCCATACCACATACTTGATTGTACCTTCTAAAGTACCTGTGAATTTTATTTATTTTTTTGCATTTTAAAATTATGTTTTATTTGGAAAAAATATCAAGTTATTATTATTTTTAAATGATTTTAGTATTAAAAATAAAAATAAAAATTATTTTAATATATTTTTAAATAAAAAACACTTTTAAAAAATATTATGCAACGCAATAATAAAAACGTATTAAACAAACAAATAATTTTTATATGGCATTTCACTATTGTTGTGGAATAATATCTCTCTATCCTTTGTATTTTTATGACTCTGTCTTTATAATAAAAAATATTTTATTATTTTTATTTTTTATCATTCACTGATTAATCAAACAGAGCATCAAAACTCCTTCAAGATTGTTTACATATTTAGATATATTAGACCTCTATTTGTCCACCGTTTTGCAAGAGAAAGTTGGGCTGCAGATACAGCTAATGTAATCTTGGGACTATACTCGAAGCTTCAAATACGCAGCCCATACAGGCCCAAGATAAGCCCATCAAGTAGCCCAAATAACAACAATCTAGCCATTCATGGCTATGAAATTTAACCTCGCAAAAAAGGGCTAAGGTAGTGTTGAATCCACCTTGAAACATGTGTCACACACATTTATTTATTGGACACTTTCCTGGCTAACAAATCACCGCACCATTCCAAAATCAATTCTTTAATGAGGGTGGATTATTTTTTAAAATGTTTTTAGTTTAAAAATTTATTAAAATGATATTGTTTTAATAAATTATTTTTGATGTTGACATATTACAATAATTTAAAAATATATAAAAATTAATTTGAAACAAAAAAATAGAAAGAATTTTAAATTTTTTTAAAATACAAAAATAAATGGGCTCTACAACTCCAATTATTAAAACTATATAACAAAAACCTTGAGAAAATAAAATTTAACCTTTATCTAGCTCAGGTCAGTCCCAGTGTTTGTGCTGCACATGTCTAAGAAAATCCAAATCAAGTTTCTGTTCTAGGTCAAAGGTCAAAATGTACCTTTATTATATTACATGGTCCAAACGAAGCACATCAGCTGTGCTGAAAACAACTTCTTAAAAGAAATGGATTAATATAATAATTATAATTAGTGGGATGAACGCAAGCTGATTCCTTTGATTGTTTAGAAATAAATAAAATCTTATTCTTATATTTCTCTCGACCGCTTATATATTCACTTTCATTTAAAACTATAGTCTTAATATAAGAAATTTAATTAATTAAGTCTCAATAATCATACTTTCCTTCTTCAACACAATTATCTCCACTTGTACTTCTATTGAAAGAACCATATCAGTATTAGATTAATTTCTCAACAGTCAAAGTGTCCATTTATCAAAATTTTTTCTTCAGAACTAATTTTATAACTATTCAGATGATAAAAATATTATTTCTATTATTTTAATGGTAATAATAAAAAAAAAGTTAAAAAAAATGGGTATTAAAGATTTGAAATAAGGTGATGGAGTTGTCATAGAAGAGCTCATCACATCGAAAATAAAAGTTAAGTAGTTTATAAACATTATAAAATTTATGAAATTAAAACTTCAAACATGGCTTCCTTTTTATTTTATATTGTCTCTTGAATTGGTTCAAGTTTTCATAGTTACTGAAATAGATTTACTCACAGAGTCTGAATGTATTATAGATTGATCTAACAATACCAAATACTCTTTCAGTCTTGATATTTCTTTTCTGATCTGTATCTATTGGTTTTTTATTTTTTATTGTATGCTTTTTGTTTTTGATTTATTTTATTTTCTTCTCTTTTTTTTCTTGTATTTTATTTTTGACTACATTCTGGTTAGATTTTTAATGTATTGACTTCTTTCAAAAACAATTGGTGTAATGTGAAGAGAGCTAAAAAGATTATAAAGAAAATAGCACGATTAAACTTTTATGAATATATGTTTCTAGGAATGTTTAGTATTGTGAATGTTTTTGTGTTTGTAATTTAAAAAAAAATAATTTTTTAAAAAACTATTAATTATAACTTTTTTTTAACTAAAATTTCAAGACCGCACCACCAGAATTAAGCTCTCGTTAATATAAATTTTCGGAGAGTTTGATATTGAGAAAACCGCACCACACGGCAATATATATAAAATGACCATAACCTTTATCAAAGAACGTGAAACTAAGGACAGTTTTCTTCCTGGAAGAGCAGAGTATCATGAAACCAATCAGTCAAAGTCGTCTAAGCCAAAATAAATTATTCAGATTAATGATGATAGGAGATTGATGGAACTTTGAAATTCCATTGAGTAGAAGTCGTCTTCTGCCCGCACTCTGTCCTCCTTCCTCGAAGTCTCACCATTTTCCTCCCACGATTTCTTTCCCATTAAAAGGAGATCAATGTTTCTTTCTTTGCTCAGCAACTCATCCACTCTCCAGTGTTCAAGGTCATGCTCCCTCCCCTTTCGTATATTCTTAGGTTTAATCTGTTCTTTCCTGTGTTTTTCTCTTGGGGTTTTGATAAAAGCGAGACTCCAGCACCCTAGAGAGTAGAGACCTCATCATTTTTAGTCATGCAAGAGCAGGAACTGCTTGTTTGATGGGGTTCCCCAAGTTTTGAAAATTGTTCAATTTAGCCCATATATATACTAAGGGTAATTTCAGTATATCCATGCATTTGTTTGGTCCCCTAGACTTAGTTTTTTGGTCTCCTTGCTTTATTTTTATTTTCAAATTCATCCCTATCTTTTCCTTTTCCTTTTCTTTTTATATGGAACCCTCCACTTACCAAATTATAGTTGCATAGCTGCCGCGGAAGTATAATTTTAGATAATGTTTCTTTCTGTGGTTTAATTTATTTTTTAAAGTGTTTTTTTTGTTTTAAAAAATATAAAATCAATACTTTTTAGGTGTTATTTTTAACAGTTTTGATAAGTTAATATTAAAAATAAAAAAAATCATTTAATTACATTTTTAATTAAAAAAAACTTTTATAAAAGTAGCCTGCTACATCGCATTAATAAACATATATTAGGCTACAAACTCTTAATTGGTTAGTGTTTTCGTTGTTAATTAGTTTGCTATAATGGTAAATTCTTCGTACTTTTGAATTTTGGTACTATTTGTTTTATGCAATAAGTAGTGTTCTTAGCCTCTTTTTTTAGGTGTCATAGTTATTAAAATTCTCATATCACATTAAAAAAACTACTTTAACTTAAAAAATTTAAGATATTAAATAAAATTTTAAAATATAATTTAGATTATTTTCTAAATGAGATTGAATATTCTTCGAGCGTGGGTTACTTTTGTTTTAGTTTTGTCTTTGGTGCAGAGAGATTCAAGTTTCATGAACATTGTTTACATAGAAATGTGCGTGTCTATATAGATTTTTGGTTACCACAATGTTGTCCTGACAATAGTGTTCTTTGAGATCCATGATATATTTTTTTTCCTTCTATGTTAAAATAATAATTTTAGTTAAGATGATTTACAGCTATAAATCTAGCTAGCTTACTCTACTTGTAATCTGATATCCATCACCTGCATTTGGTTCTACATTAAGAACATGGAGATCCATTAAAGGAAATGTAGTATTAACTTCTGTCATATTTTGGTTTTGTTTGGACAGAAACCCAGAGAGTATAGATTGCTAGAAACCCTTCTTTTTCCTGCACATTTTCTGAGTACAGAGACGCGGATCAGACTGGCTTAGTATCTGTTATATATTGCAAAATCTATCAGCTCCTGACGTGAAGAAGTAGCCAAGGTTTTGAGTCTACAATACTGAAATCTCTAGTCTTTCGAAAGATGGTTGTAGTCAAAGGATCTGTTAGTATTAACAGGGGAGAATTGGAAAGAACGATGCCAATTACAGGTTCTCCTTTGAAGAAAGAAACGGATGCCATTACCAAGTCTGTTAGTATTAACAACAAAGAAATGGATAATCAGCCCCTAAACTTAGATAATCATAGCTTCGAGACGATACAGAAATTGAGAATTTTTTATCCCACCAGCCCCGAACACCAAGCTGCTGTAAGATTGCAGAAAGTTTACAAAAGCTACCGAACTAGGAGAATACTTGCAGATTGTGCAATTCTTGTCGACCAGAGCTGGTATGTGTCTATTGATCAGTACAAGTCCTGGTTCGTATAAATAAATAGTAAGGATGCATAACCTTGTTCTGATGCAATTATTTGTTACTTGTCATAATCACAGGTGGGAACTCTTAGATTTTGCTGAACTCAAATGGATTTCTATTTCTTTCTTTGATATCAAGAAACATCAAGCTGCCATTTCTCGATGGTCACGAGGGAAAAAGAAAGCTGGCAGAGTTGGAAAAGGCTTGTCAAGTGATGACAATGCACAAAAACTTGTTGATAAGCACTGGCTTGAAGCGGTTTGTCAAATTTACGCAAGTGATAATTGCTCTTCACGATTCACTCTTACTGAATACTGATTCCAAATCTGTAATGTCTTTTGTTTAAAACAGATCGATCCACGACATCGATATGGACATAACCTACAATTCTATTATGAGAGATGGCTTGATACTAAAAGCACACAACCCTTTTTTTACTGGCATGTTTCTTGGATCCTTATTGCTAGACTTTCAACTTTAGACATGGTCATGAATTTGAAGTTGAACTTGTGTATGCATGCTTGGTTTGGAACTGCAGGCTAGATATAGGAGAAGGCAAGGAAATAAATCTTGAAGCATGCCCTAGATCAAAATTTCAAAGGCAGTGCATCAAGTATCTTGGTCCTGTGAGTTTCCATGAACTACATTTCATTTTTATTTTAACCTAAATAAAATGCTTTCACTGATAAAGATTTACTATAACAGACAGAAAGGAAGGCCTATGAAGTTGTTATAGAGCAGGGCAAGCTCCTCTACAAGATGACAGGGGAGCTTATTCACACAACGGAAGATGCTAAGTCCATTTTTGTCCTTGATACATCCAAGACCTTGTATGTTGGCAAGAAGAAGAAAGGCACATTTCAGCATTCTAGCTTCTTGGCTGGAGGAGTCACAGCTGCTGCTGGCAGATTAATTGTTGAAACTGGCATTCTTAAGGTATCCTTCATGATTAATGATCTTCAGATATTAACGTGGTCTGTTAATGATGGTTTCTATCCACTTTTTAACAGGCAGTTTGGCCTCACAGCGGTCATTATTGGCCTACAGAAGAAAAATTTCAAGACTTCCTTTCATTCCTCAGAGAAAACAATGTGGATCTCACAGATGTAGAGGTATAAAAAGAAAATTGAAGTGCTCTAGAAAGGCATACATATCCTGAACCTTTCCTCTTTATTTTTCTTTTTCTTTTTGTTATTTCAGACAAGTTCTCTGGACGAGGAAGACAGAATGCTTTGTAAACGAAGAAGCAGCGATTGTCTTAGAAGTAACCCACTGGATCAGAACCACTGATTCAGTAGTTGGACCAAGATGTCCAGTAAAAGATTCAAACACAAGAGACGCCTTTTGTGGAACAAAACCGCGAGGCCACATAGTTAAAACAAACAATGTCTTGCCTTCA
>Ga0325410_1006172_pt1 | contig 13177 bp, 9 predicted proteins | sample PopdelMetagenome_16_FD_206182 | JGI IMG/M metagenome (GOLD analysis project Ga0325410, IMG submission 206182) | Populus deltoides microbial communities from Bellville, Georgia, United States - Xylem-PdIQD-R3 | ecosystem: Host-associated > Plants > Phyllosphere > Stem > Wood/Secondary xylem... | reverse complement strand
ATTTATAATGGGAGCAACACATTGGAAAGCTGTTACTCTGCAACCCACCGGGGAAGTGAAACTGTGGGGCTTTGCTTTGACTTTCGCAGTTTGCGCGTGCGAGAAACATTCTTCTTTTCCTTTCTTTCTTTGTTTCCATTATTATTATTATTATCTGATTATAGTTATTTTTTAAAATATTTTTATTATATATATTAAAAAAATATTTTATTATTTTTTTAAAAAAATTATTTTTAATATCAATTCAATATATAAATATTAAAATAAAAATTAATTTAAAATTAAAAAATTAAAATTTTCAAAATATAAATTAAAACGAGCTCTAATAAAACTTTTAGAGCAGTACTATCTACTATTATAATTTATAAAATAATAAATAACTTATTATAATTTTTATATTTAAAATAAAATATTAAATTAAATTATATAATTTAATTTAATTTAATTATAATATTAATTAAAATTATAAATTAGTTTTTTACAATAAATATTTTTCATTACAAGTTTATATTTCCATTGAGAGGTAGATGTTTAGTTAGAGTTTACTATCAATTATTGAAATAAATATGCGCTCATAATGGGGGAAGTCTTCATCCACTGAGGAAAATAAGAAAGCAAACAAAGAAAGTTTCATGCACACAATAAATAGAAAAGGGCTATACAATAAATACTTGTTATACTAGTATTGGGCATAGTGATTCTGGAATTGATGCTTCTGTGAAATCAGAATTGGAAGGAGGTGCCAAAACGTTGCATCTTTTGCCCCTTCCATGACTAGAACATGTCCCTAATAGACTGGACCAAGTAGAAATAATAGGGGATATAGCCACTGTTTTCGTGTCCGAAGCCTTTTTATTGATGAAGAAGAGACAAAAACAGAGTGGGGGAAAGAAAAGATGCAAGTTAAGGTTTTTATAATGAAAAAAAAGGGGTATTTTTGGAAAATAATTTTCAATTTCTATTATAATCGAATTACTTGACACAACCATAAAATTGATTTTCATTTATGGAATATTTTATTTGCGTTTAAATTGTATTCTCATTGACATATAAATTATCAATGAAAACTTGTCGGAAATGAGTTTTTCATCAAAGATTTTAAGTCTATCGATAATTCAGTCGGTGAATCCGTCAACCAATATCAAAATAGCTCACAACTCTTTAAAATTCTCCAAGAAAAATGGGACTGTATTACCAACAGAATATTTATGTCAATCGGTGATTCCATCAGTATTTCAGTAATTTATTTTTTTAATACATATTTGTTTGGATAAAAATAATTTGACATTAAACAATATTAAACAACTAAATTAAATTGAAGAACATATTTTATATTATTAATTTAACTATAAAATCAATTACAAATATCTTAATATACTAGAAAAGAAGTTAGAGGTGGGGGTAAAGGGGGAGGGGGAGGGGGAGGAAAATATCCTAGAGATCCATGAGTAATTGGATAATAAATCGATGTGTATGCCCTTATCTACTCTCATTGATTCCAACTTCGTTCTTCATCCTCTGCCTCCAGTTTGACACTCAAATCGACCTTCACAACATCAATTTGTTCTTGAACCAACTCCTGAATGGCTACTGATGTCTATTACAGGTTGGATTATAGAGTGCCTATGATTAAGACACTACAACTTGCCCTTATATGCCGGGTTGTAGTTATAGAGATATTGTAAACCTGATTTTTACTAGATCCACCGATTGCTCCAACTTCTAACTACAACTTTGAATCATATTTTGAATGAGTTGAGGGGTCTTTTTCATGTTTAAAACTCAATCACAAGTATTATTAATGATGATCCCTAAGCTAACTTTATTCAAACAAAGGCATTTCCATTGACGCTTTAATCATTGATGTTATCATGTAAGCAGCTTCTATATTTGTGAACTTGAAAATTAATTAATTAATGAAAAACTATATAAACACTTAATAAATTAGTTAATGTTATCATTGAGAAAAAAACAAATAACATGTAATTCGGCTTGTATTTTGTATAAGCTTGCTAGAAAAAGGTTCCCTGGCATATGGGACGCCAGATCCGTGACTCGTATCAAACAAGCCTATGTTGGTAACAAGCGCAACATGTGCCTTTTATGATTAGCACCTAAATAAATTGTAGGCTTACCAACAATACTACTTGCAGAAGCATAAGCAATTTTTCTTAGCACTAAACTTTTTTCTCGGCAACTAAACAATATAACTAAAATATAATAAACAAAAAAAAATAAATAGTGAAGCATATTTAATTTAATTCTTAATCTATGATGTATGGGTTTTTGTATTACTGCATTTATCCATTTTTAACAAAATTTCAGCAACATCTCCCCTGTATGGGATCCAACCTAAAAAAATTTAGAAATTCTAAAAAGTACATTCTTAAACCAAACCATCACCCACAAACATAAGTTTCACTATTTATATAAAACTAATTTCAAATTTCATAAATAAAAAAATATAAATAAACACAATGACAACATAAAAACTGATCATTCATGATTTAAACCCCATGGTTGGCCTTGAAAAGGCTATTGATCCAATAAAGAGAAAGCAATGTATAACTCACATATGAGACTCTTTAATTTATCTACTATGGAAGGATATAAATGTAATATATATATTTAATTTTTTTACCCACGTATATAAGTGTATGTCAATAAATTATCAAAATCAACATAATTTAGAATAATAAAAAAAGAGAAGTAGCCTAAAAATGCCCAACCATCCCATAAATTTCCTTTTATTCTAATTTCAAATATTGAACTATAAGGTGTTTTGATTGAGCTTTCATTTGTTTTAGATATTGTATATCCCATTCGAATAAGATTTTCTCATAAAACAATTATAAAAAGTCATAAATAAAAATTCATAATGTGATTTATTAGTAATATTATTGTGAATATTTTTAATTATTATAATCAACTCTTCACAATTTGATTATATGCATACCAAACAAGAAAAAACCATCAAGATCAAAACTTAACTGGTGGAGAGAGAGAGAGAGAAACAACCACCGATTCTAGCGAGAGAACATCGATCGTTGGTACTTACAATAGAGAGAGAAAGAGAGAGGAAATGATGAGATTTATGGGAAAAGATGGATAATTAGGGATTCCCAACATATTAGGTTTTAATTCATCGATGAAATTTTTCGTCAAAAAAATCATCAGTGATTAAACATATCATCAAATTAATGATGGACTTATCGACATAAATTTTAAATTCATTGGTGAATTTATTGATAATTTCAAGAATTTTCTGAATTTTTTTAAATACCTACCAAATTCACTAATGATTTTTCATCAATTAGTGATTATGTCAGTTAGTCCTAATTTTATGAATTTCTTCCAAAATTCTTTGTAAATCTTCAACAATTGTAACATCAATCGGTGAGGAAGTAATTCACTGATGAATTTTCATGCACTGGTAATTCCATTGGTCAGTTCTAATTTGATGAATTTCTCCCCAACTCTATGTAGTTCTTTAATTATTTTAACGTTTATTGGTGAGTCCATCACGATTTACAATTATGGTAATCATCAATAGAATTGCTAATAGTTATTTTATAATTTTTAATTATTTTTAAATATTGTCGATGATTCCATATAAAAAAAATTAAAAATATTTTATTACAATGCCTTGTACATCCTAGTTATACAACAATAGCAGCAGGAACAACAACAATTATATTCAAACCAAAACTCATTAAAACCATAACTACAATAATAAACACTTGGTGAATGTAAAAAATATAATGTAATATAAAGTAATAACAAATATTTTAATTATATAATGATGTTTTATATTTAGAATCAATTCAAATCCTTTTTAATCTAAATTTTCCTCATTTTTAATTTTATCATCTTCATGTCCATCATCATTTTCTTCTTCGTTGAATTATAGGTTATTGATCTCTCCGGCTTCATAAACTTTTATATGTCCATTAGTACTTAATATATCATTTAACTTGTCAACATCAATATAAATACAAGTATTCTCAGCAACATAAAAATGTGAATTTTCTTCTAACTCCGTAGATAGAGCAACTCAATATAGATCAATTAACTCATCCAATTGAAATATATCTTATCCCTCAATTACTTCATTGTTACTATCTTTAACAACTTGGACACAACTCTTAGATTTGTTTTTCATAACGGATAATCAATCAACTCTATTATGATCTTTTCTAAAGGAAAGAGTGTATGCGTAATACATTTGCTAGCATTATTTAGTGAATACAAAAAAATCATTGATGTTAACAAGTCTACCCATTCTATTCATTTTGATCAAACCATGGTCAAAATCTACTATAATTCCTTTATCGGTATCATGTCAATAGTATTTGAATAAAAAGATTGCATTTTACACCATGTGATATTTCAATTCAATCACCTTTTATATCTTGTCATAAATAATCAACTTCAAACTCGTTAAAAGTTGATCACTTAACACAAAACCTATTATTATATGTATTTATACCCATTAAAGAAACACCAGTTATAACACTAAATCTTTCTTTCAGAACCAGAGATAATAATTTCAAACTATCAGCATTACATCTCATGTTATACAATTGGTTAAAGATAATTGATGGTCGATGAAAAAAGCTAAGTAAATGTATTCTTGTTAGAGTTACAAATTATTACATATTTACTTGTGTTTTAAATCATATGACAAATTGTTCATATTATAATTAGAAAATTTAAGCTTCAATAAGATATAAATTTTGGGATAACGAAAATTAATGATGTTGTCTATAAAAAAGTTATTAAGAATTTAGTCTATATGAGAATACAAGAAAAAATTATTTAAGACTATTGTCATCACTTATTTTTGACCCCTTATTTTCAACATATTTTCAAAAACAAAATAAAAAAAAAATTATTTCGACGTGATTTGGCTAATTTCTGGTCATTTCTTAACTTTCAACCATTTCACTTATTGTTTTTGTATTTTCAAATTTTTTGAAAAAAAAGAAAAAAAATCAATCAAACAAGAAGAAAATTTTTTTATTGATTAAAATGTGATTGAAAAAAAAATAATAAAGACTAGTTTAGTATAAAAGGTAATAATTGTAAAAGAAAAAAAGAAAGGGAACACCATGTTAAAAAAATGAAATTTTAGAAAATATTGGAAGCTAGAATAAAAACGGAGGAGTTTGTAAAGAATTTAGAAAAATAGATGGGTATGGAAGAATTTAGAGATTAGGTGTGAAAAAAATATTCTTGATGGTATAAATAAGTGGTTAGACACACAAATAGAAAGGACAATGAGAGAACACAAAAAAAGCCTCATATAATTAGTTTTGACTTTATCAAACACTCTTTAAAAAATCACCAAAACCAAGAAAAAAGAACCAAAAAAGCCATTATGCTTTGTATACTATCCAGCACACACTTACATTTAACAAAAAGAAAGATAAAAATATGGACTCTCTCTCCCCCTAAAAAATTAAAAATCATCAATCTATATATTTAGAACAAAAAAAGAACCTAAATATAAACTATATCACCTTCAAAATAAAGGAGAAAAACATTATCTATGACAGCTTATTTTCTTAAAAACTGAAACAAAACATGTGACTATTATTTGCTTTATCTTTGATTCTCTTTAAAAATTAACCCTCACTAATAACCATTCATGCCACTGTTGAATTGAAAACACTATTGTCACCGATAACAACCACTTTCTTTTATCATAACAACACAGTAGGCCACCTATTTCTCCCCTTTTCATTCTAACCGAGATTTTTTCTCTAGCTATATCCACAAGATAGCCCAACCTCCACAAATCACATTCCTTTGAAAAAGTCGATAACTACTTTACCTCAACACAATTCTCATCTTCACCATAGTGTTAATCCAATTCAATTTTATAAAATTACAAACAAATTCAATTTTTTTAAAATCTTAAAACAAACCCTAACATACAAATCATATTTTAATACAATAAAAATTCTTCATAAAAAGACAGTAAAAATTCTATATGAAAGACTATAAAACACTTAAATATACAAGCAAACTATAAATACTACATAAAATATCAATAAATCAACCTAAAACATAGATGGGCAGGTTTGCTTACATGGTTTAAGGAATATTAAAAAAAAAGATTGAACTAAAACATTACTGAGTGTTGGGGTAGCTGAATTTGTGAGAATAAAGCCTAGATTTATGGAAAAATAGGGGGAATGGGCTACTATTTTTTGTAGGGAAAGGAAAAAGAAGGAGAAGAACAAAAGGATGGGGGCTGTTATTGGTTATAACACTTTTAAATTTGTCGATGAAATTCTTGACGGAAACTGCCGATGGAATAATTCCCCCAGTAATTTTGTTAGCAAATAATGATATTTTATTTTACCAACAGAATCACCAACATAATATTTCTTGAATTTTTAATTATTTTAATTATGTTAGCAATTTCATTAGTTATTAACGACATAATATATTAATGGTGCTGGTAATGTTTGATAAATTGTTTTTGTCAATATTGAAAATTACCAATGAAAAATATTTAATCGGTAATTCTGTTGCTATTTGACAATTTTCCGATAACGTAAGCAAATTAAAGGGGAGACCATCTGATTTGTATTTTTAGTCATTTTTATGAATTGAATTCTATTTGGAATTCAAATTAATACCTTCAAAAGAATTTCAAACACAAAAATTGATTTAACTTGTGAATTGAATTCTCTAGGTTCTAAATAGCCTGATAGATAAATGCATGAAAATACGAACATTTTTTTAATTTAGATCGACATCAAATGTTAAAACTTAAAAGATCCTGATAAAGAATTTAAGTTAAATTGTGAACTTTAATTAAATTTTGAGAAGACATGGTGGATTATATGGATGTGTTTTAGATTAATCGTGGTACATCATAACCATTAAATGGCTAATAACCTTATTTTAATATAAAGTTGAATTATTTGTGATTGTAGTTTCAATTACACTAACTAGATCCATTTTGTGATTTTTAAGAGCATTTATAGCCATGATTTTCTACCTAGGCTTATTAACTAGAATAACAAGCAAGGATGTTTTCCATCTATAACATTCTTGCTCCTTGGATGACTTTTTGTTTTTAGCTTTATCAATGATGCTTGCTATATAAAGTGAGAACAATAACACTCTTCAAATGGTCTTGGTGAGGAGGTAATGGTAGATGGAAAAGAAAATGTAGAGGGTTGATCAAGGTTGCCATTCAACTATTATTATGGTAGTTCTATGACCTGGATGTGTTACTGAAAAGTTAGGAAAGATTACAACAAGAAGGAGCTAAAATAAGAACAATTATAACAAAAAAAAAAGCTCTTGGAAGGTTATAAAAATGATTTTCTTGTATCTTTGTCTCTAGAGACTAAACAGAAACATAAGCAATAAAAAAAAAATACATGGATTCAAAATCCAAAACCCAATTTGCCAAACTCAAAAAACCTTTAATAAACAACCCAATCCATTTTTCACACTACATTTCTCTCCCTATAATTTTAATTTTGTTACAAAAAAGAAATTAAAAGAAAAATGACAGTTTCAATAATTAAATTCTCTTAATTTTAATGCTTTTCATCAATTTTACTTTTAAACTTTATAAATTTCTCAATCAATAGCTTCCATCTATTTTTAATGCTTTTCATCCATATTTCGTAGAAAGATTATTGTTTTTAATAAGTGATTACAATATAGGTTCTTATTGAGAAATCAAAATAATTGAAGAGTAAGATTGATTTTAAAATAAAGTTGAGACTATTATAATAATTTGGCAAATTAGATAGGTGGCCTATGCTACACAGCAGGCCAAGTTAAATTTTTTCAAACGTAAAAAAAAATCAAGGCGACACTATTGTTTTTAAATAAGAAAAATATAAGATTTGAATTTTTTACTCTACCAAGTTCTATAAGCTTGGTTAGTTTAATTATATGATTTTTTTTTAAAATAAATCATAAATAACTCAAAAGGGCAATAATTAACCCTAAAAAATAATTTTCTAGTATCATATTTGGAATAAGAAGAAAGAAAAATTTGTTAGAGACCTACAGTCACTCTGCCATAGAAATCGCTCAACCACTAGAAAGAACTTATCGAGATGTTTGAAATGCTATTGCAAAAGGCTTTATGACAATATCAAAAAAGGTTATACATGTAGTTAGTGCAACGACCTATAAAGCAACTAAACAAAATATCATGGGATGAACATCTTATGCTTATATCCAATCAATTAATTTAATTTAGTTGAAAAAAATCTATGAAAAAGCTAAATCTAACAAATAATGAAAAATAAAAAGACTGATGATAACCTGAATAATTATCCAAATTAGTGAAAAGTCCTATAAAAAACAAATAAAAAAATAACTAGAGTCAAATCTCCTTGAGAAATGGAACTGGAAAAAAAACATGAGTTTAAAATAATAATGATCAGATTGGTAGTAAAAAAAACTTAAGGATGATGAAATCATAAAAAAATAAACTTTTAAAAATAATCTCAAATAAAACAAATATCAATTAAAAAAAATGGTACTAGATTTGAAAGATAAAAAAATTAAAGAGGGATAAAATTAAAAAAAAAATCAAATTTCATATATCATTTAAAAAAAATTATAATCAAAATAAAAAGGACCAAATGTGAAGAAATAAATAATTGAAGAGTTGATTTTGAATTTTGCAAGGTTAATGTAAAAATTGAGGATGAGAGACGGAAAAAAAAGATCGCACACACCTAACTAGAGGTCAGTTAGGAACACACATCAAACTAGAGGTCAATTTGAAACACATGTCGTCCATGGATGGAGAGGAAGTTAAGATGATCTGAACATCACCTTGGAAGCCACCTTTTGACCACTAAATGGCATCTCATGTGCCACCAAGAAGGTGCAGAGATGACTCACCCAGTGGACGTGCATTACATGCGCCGACCATGTTTTTTTAACAATATTTATGCTTAGTTAATTACCAAACAACCCTCAACTAACTAGATTATTACAAAAAAGATGCAAAGGCCCTTGGATATAAGTTATAAAAATTGTCTTTTAAGGTAAAATTAGTCATTCAATTATTAAAAAAAAAAGGACCATAAACCTCTAAGATCTAGATTTATGATTTTTTTTTTACTTTTACAGGAAATTAAGTAATTTTATCATGCTAAAAAATATATAAAGATCTTCTGTTTAATTCATAAATGATTTTTTGACAATTGAGAACAAACCATCCTATCCCTGTACAAAGCTTAATGATTTTTTATAGAAAGACAAAAAGGTCAAAACAATGTTTCAATTTACAGTATTTTGTGTCTTTATTTATAATAGAAACCTCAACTTTTTTAGATATTATTAATATTTAAGTTGTAGCTAAAAAATCAATTTGATATTTTTTTGGGTTTAAAATCAAATTGAAAAGTTTCCACCATAGTGTAATTGCATTGTCTAATGGGTATTTATTGTAGGAGAAATATATAAATATATTATATGACATTCCCTTTTTTGCTTTAAAAAAAGCAAGATTCTTACAATTTAAACAAGAAATTCTCTTGTCAAGTATTTCATATTTTTCCTATAAATAACCAATTGTAATTTTAGATTTTTTTTCAAAAATCTACATTGAAATTAAAATTTATTTGATTAAGGAATTATAAAATTCAAACATTAAATTTGAGTGAAATAAAAAAAAATGCACGAGTCTTTGATATGTTTTTAACACTAGAAATTTTATCTATTATAGACTAGAATAATAATTATTAATAAAAAAAATTCTGGTGATGGAATAATTTATTTTATTTCATATATAATTAATTATCTTATCTTATTTTATGATTTAAACAATAATGCGATAATTGCCAATAATTAGATATACTTTCCATTTCAAAAAAAAAAGTACATTGATACATTATAAAAAAAGAAACTAGATAGGTGGCTTACTTTATGCCACAGGCCAAGCCATATGTTTTCCAATGTAAAAAAAAGATTTGACTAAATTAACTCAACTAAATTTAATAAAATCAACTAATTTAATAATATAAATAAAAAGTGCAACAATAATAAATAAAACAACAAAAAGAATTGATAATGATGAACTAAAAAAATAAACGTTTGTCAGTACCACAAAAAGATATCCTCCACATATTCTTAAAATATCTCCATGATCTTATTTAATAATAAAATAAAAATTAAATGAGGTTGGAATAACCCCATAGAAAGCAAAATAAAAAAATAATTTAAAGCAAGTCAAATGTTGCAGGATAAAAACGAAGAAATTTTAAAATCGTAAAAAAAATGACCCAAGCCCATTTAGGTTGGTATGCCAAATTCATGACTTGGTTATGATATCAAGGTAACCTCACTGAAAGCAATTAAATGAAACTATGAAGGTCAATCATCAAACAACCTAAAGTTGAAGGGTTAAATTGAAAAAAAAAACTCTGGATAACCCACATCCTAGGATATATGTTCAGGATGAACCTATAAAAAAAGTGAAAAAGCAATACTAAGACTAATCCCAAACCAATGAAATTCTGAATGATAACATTAAAAACATAATTAATTTTAAAAAAGAACCTAAAAAACCATGGTCAACTTGCGATATTCTGCGAAATCAATGACCTTAGTCATAAGCTTAGGAGTAACCCTATAAAAGGAAAGTCCTAAAAAATCACGGAGCAAAATTCCCAATTAACCAAATGCTAATGAATGCAATTGAAAAAAGAATCAATAAAAAAGGATCCAAAACAAAACAAATACCAATAAAAAAATAAAGACCATAATTGATATAAAAATAAACTTAAATTAAATGTTGAGTGATAAAATTAAAAAAATAATCAATGAAGAAAAAGATAAAAAAAATAGCAATTGAAAGCATGAAGATTAAATTTGATATAAAAACTAATTAAAACCAACTGATGAGGGACGAAATTGAAAAAATCAATACTAAAAAGGATAGTAAAAAAAGCAAATAGTAATCAAAAGAACGAGTACTAAATTTGATACAAAAAATAAATGATAAGATACTTTTAATTTTTTTTACAGAGCAACGAAAACTTGATGAGAAGAGAGAAAAAATAGAGGGAAAAAAAAAGTTCACAAGAACCCAACTGCCATGTTGGTGTGTACACATGCGTGACTACCAGGAAAATCATGTCAAGACACTTCTAATATCGCCATGAAAGGAGACGTTAGGCCGTCGTCTAAAGCCTCACACGCCATTGGAAGATAACAAAGCCTTCCCACACGCTAGCACGTGCGTTGCACCTAATAGCCATTTTATGCAGCTTATTTATCAAGTTTTTATATTTATTTTAGTTCAATTTTGATCCCCTGACACATAGTTGTTTTAAATTAGATAAATTTTATTTTATTTTGCAAAATGGAGCATCAATTTTTTTCCTTGATGATATAAGATCCCCGTATCAAGGTAAATAAAATAAACTATTGAATCATTCCCAAATAAATTCAATTTGAGAGGATTTAATTAAAAACAAAAGTTGAGGGACCGGAAAAAAAACTTACCTTGACCATACAAATTAGCCTCTGGTGTTAGTAAACAAAAAAGACTCAATATTTGTTCAAGCTTTAAATTTGGTTCTCGAAACTCTAATTCTTATAATTCAAAAAAATTGAATTTTAATTTGCTAAACCGAGCAATAAAATATTCCCAAACATAAAAAACAAATCACTATAACCAATCCTATAGAAAAGTAATGTTAATTGAAAAAAAAAAACAAATAGAGGCATTAAAGTGGAAAACAATTTTGGAACAAAAAAATAAAGAAAAATATGTGAATCTACATTGTTCTCTCTTATATGACACAATGAAACATTGATGGCATTTAGGTTTTTTTTTTCAATTTCAATTGATTTTTTTTTATTTTCAACATTCAATATTTTGGTTTATTTTAAATTGGTTTTCACGGTCTCACATAAACTTTTTATCATTTTATTGGTGTTTGATTTTGGAAACATTTATTTTTATTTATTTATTTCAATTATCCAAGTTGTCTTTGAACTAATCAAGTTGATCATATCACATTAGATTAATCCCCACATTATTTTTTTTTCCCTACTAGAGAATATGATAGCAATGTCTACCTTTTTTTTCCCTGAAAAAACTGATATGATCCGCAATATAGCACATGCTAACAATCTCATGTAATTCTAAAAATAATTACCATGATTGAAAAAATAATGAAATCACTATAGTTCAATTTGATTAAAAATAATTGTAATTTTCAATGAAAACATTTTAATGTATTACTCTGTCTTGCAATAGTCACCCATAAAAACAATTATAATTATAGCATCTTAAAATTTATAAAAATAATTAAATAAAATTTAAAATGCAACAAGTACTAATATTTGATAGTTCTTAATTTTATTTTCTAGACAAGTAGGTAATATAAAAAAAATAAAAAATTAAAAGATGAAATTAAATTAATAATAATAAAAAACAAAGTACCTAGAAAAAAAAATCCTAGGTGCGCAAGCTTGGGTGATTCAGTGCGCCTCGACCTTAATAAGAATAGCCAAGGTGCGCGGGTCTGCAAGCCTTGATCCATGTGCGTGGGCTTTGATAATATTTTTTATAAGAGGAAGACAACATATTGCCCGCCCCATTTCTTCTTTATATAAATCATGTGACATGTCACTTGTTCTACCCCAATTTCGGTGACTAGGGGTCGCTTGAAAATTGATTAATGGGTGTTACATACTTAAAAATTTATTTTAAACTATTTTGACGAAAAAACACCTAAAAAACACATTGTAAATCTAAATAAACCTCTTTTTACTTTCAAAAACCCAAAAAAGATCAAAAAATAAAGAATTAACCCAAAAACTAAAAACCTTTTGAGATAAGATCTACTATCCCATGAAATTTCAAGGTGATATAACAACTCAATAGAATTATATTTATTAAATATGGAACTTATTTACACAAAGATTAATCATGTTAGTGGTTAGAATCGGTGTTAATTTATATTTTTTTTATACTACTAGAATCTGATAATTTTCTCTCTCAAATCTTAAAAAAAACTGAAAAATAAAGTTTTGGATCCAAAAAATAATTTATTTAGGTTTGTTCTTCTGTAATTGTAATGTAATTTGTAATTTTAATTGTAATATAATGTAATTTGTAATTGTAACTGTAATACGTTTTATTTACTAAAAAGAGAATGAAAATACC
>Ga0325410_1006170_pt1 | contig 13179 bp, 7 predicted proteins | sample PopdelMetagenome_16_FD_206182 | JGI IMG/M metagenome (GOLD analysis project Ga0325410, IMG submission 206182) | Populus deltoides microbial communities from Bellville, Georgia, United States - Xylem-PdIQD-R3 | ecosystem: Host-associated > Plants > Phyllosphere > Stem > Wood/Secondary xylem... | reverse complement strand
ATGAAGATAAGAAGAAAATGGTGTCATTTTATTCATAATCTTTGTATATTTCTGGGCAAAAAATGAATGCATAGATGATTGCTTCTCACACCATTAAGGGCTTGATCCTAATCCAAATTGAATCTTTTGGTTGCACAAAAACAAAATAAATGTGTTTTCTAACATGTCGGCTACAATCCTCATGCAAGAAATCAAGGTTTAACTCTCAACATCCACTACAGATTTTGAGCCAAACATGCCCCCTCAATTAGCCTTTCTTTAAGACCATCAACCCAACCTTTTTTTATGCAAGATTTAGATCTTTGATCCTCTCTCCATAAATCAAGCAACAAAATATTGGTGGCCAACACTTAATTTCCTTATAAAGATGATGATTTATTTCTTTTCTAAAAGGATTGGTACTCACCTTTAAAAGGCAGTAACAAGTCCAAGCAAGACGGGGGAAGGAGAGTGAAAAAAAAGAAAAAAAAACATTAGAGAGAAGAGATTTGTGAGAAGGAAAGAAAAAAGGACAGAGGGTGGAACAAAAGAAGTTGGTGACAAGAAGAGGAGATAAAAGGTTGAAGCAATAAAAGTTTCTTTTTTTGCTACAAATTCTTTTTTAATTTTTGATTTATGCAAGTTGTCTTTTTTTTTTTCCAGCATCTTATAAGAACCATGATCAAATTACCTTATATTCTTCTTTATATTTGTTATATGAATAGTAAAGTGAGGAGATGGTCTCATATCATCATGAATGTTTTGAGTCTATTGTAATCTTTCAAATCCCATAGTTAAATGTAAGAACATGATACATGGGTTTTGCTAATTTATTGAAGTTTTTCTTTTAGTGTTGATTACTAAAGAACTTATTAAGAGAACTTTGAAAATTTAAGATTATAAGAACACCTCATCTATGGTATGCTAGAGTAATTTAAACTTTTGACGCCTTTTATTTCTTTTATTTTAAATCTAAAGCTGACATCTGCAACATGCAAAAATAAACAAAAACAAATTAGTTCTCGTACTTTGGTCATATATTTTGAATAAAAACAGAAGTGAAAGAATGATTACTCATTAAGATGCATTAGTTTATGATTGTTCTCGTACTTTGGTCATATATTTTGAATATAAATAGAAGTGAAAGAATGATTACTCATTAAGATGCATTAGTTTATGATTCAAGAAAATAAAAGGAGAGTCACCTAGGATCTGTGTTCATAATGTTGATATAGTCATGCATAGGATGGGTAAGAAAACATAGCTTCCTATAAAAGTTGTTGTTCTAATATGGTTTAGAACACCTCGGGTTGAAAGTAAGCAAATGATTGGTAAAAGATTTCTTGGATATTAATTCTCTAGCAAGGATTAGGTGGCACTTGCACCTAAAAAGGATTTGTTTTCTTTTTGAAAAAATCATTTTACCTCTAACCATATTTTTACCTTTTGAAACTTTTTTTTTTTGTGATAAGTCTTTTGGTTTAGGACCGATATTGAAGTGTTTTTTTTTAATAAAGAAAATATACTTCCTTTTAAGGGATCGATGACAAATGTTTTTACAAATTATCAAATCGACAACTCTCATTCTGGGGACCGATGTCAACTTTTTTTACAAGATGATTTAAAAAAAAAACTAAAAATGATAATTAGGACAATTAATTACAATTAAAAAAATAAATTTAAGAGAAAACACACAGTAAAAATAACCTTTCATAAGAAAAGATGTTGTAAGGGCGACATCATTTTTCCCTTAAGCATAACTAACTTGAATCTATGAAACCAGTACATATTTTAGGATCCCTAGTTTCCTTTAATTACTAGGTGGTGACTCTCAATCTTCCACGATACATTTTTAGACCTTACCACGATGTCTATCGATATGCAACAACATTGAAGGCCATTTATCCAGTTTAGGCTATATAATGGTAATATCTCTCATCAGACATCATTAAGATGTATGATGGAATGGTGAGGATCCTCTCCTATAATCTCACCACCTCAAGCTAGTCTCTCGAAAGCCTGACCTTCTACTAACAATAGCCTTCATGAGATGCCTCTCTTTATCAGTCAAGGTAAGGAAACTTAAAGGAGCTTAACCAAAGGCAAGGTCAGGAAAAGCATCCTCAAATTCATCTTTCTTAGGGACATCCCAAGTAGATGGCTCATCTATTGCAGCCTTTGCATATAAAGTTAGAAGTTGAGGTAAAGAAAATGCCACCATATGAGCCTTCATAATCGAGGCTGGAACACTAGTCTTCATAGGGGTTGAGAACCTTTTTCTCTTAAAGCAAGTTGCAGTGCTTGCAATAGCTTCCTCAATTGCATCCTTAGGGATGGGGAGTTCATTGATGATAATGGGGTCACCCCCCATCTCTTCTCTAGTATTGCCTCTACTCAAGATAAGAAACGAAGACCCTTTCGGTGAAATCTCATTTGCTGTTCTTGTTGAAACTTCTTCTTTTTCTTTCGTTGCTAGTCTTGCACAAAAACAAAGTTAGTAGTGAACTTAGATGTAACAAAAAAAAAGACTAAGGAAGCTGCATATTTTGTTATAGGGCCTAGTAGTGTCCTCTAACCATCGTATTGACTTCGTACTCAGTTAAGGTCGATGCCAATACAACATATGTTTTCTCCTCATCCGAGTTCAGATGAGGTCTATTGTTGACTTCAGGGGGAGGTACCCTATAATAGTAGGAGCAACCTTAAATATGTTGCATCTCATCTTTAGGGTTGATTGGCATGTTATACCTCACTATCATCCACCTCCCCTTTCATTTTTTGACATGAGAAAGTTTTCCCTATATGGTCCCCTTAATGGCTTATATAGGTATGTTGAAGAAGGTAAAGAACTAATGCATGTTATTGCCACCATCGATGCTAAGAACCAGATGGTAACAGGTCTTAAAGTTATTAATTATAGGCTTAATTCCGACACGCCTAAGAAAAATATTGGAGGTGGATAAAATTATCCATATATTAAGGTGTAACTAACCTTAACCTAATTGATAGTATCTAAAAACTTCCCTTACAAATCTTTGGAGTGGGAAGATGTACCCCAATGCATACATATAGAAGGGGGACTGTATACATGGGTTTGGCAAGTCACTAGACCCTACATCTCTAAGTTCTGTTATGCTCTAAGTCTAAGTACATGTGGGTCTCGCAAGCCACCAAACCCAACATTTCTAGGTGTAACTATGCGTTGAGCCCAAGTACATATGAGTTTGGTAAGCTGTTAGACCTTATATTTTTAGGCTCATTATTTTGTCGGGCCTAGATGGATGTAAAATTGATCTTTCTAGGCTCCTTATTGGGTCACAAGACTTTGTTTGTTTTTTATTGTGACCTTTGACATAAAAAGTTAAGGTCAAAGATACTCATTTCTCTATATCTCTAGGTGTATAAAAGTCTTTAAAAGGATCTATTACTTTATCCGTGATTAATGACGTGTATGATATATTTCATCTCTCATTAATGATGTATAAGATATACCTATCCCTTTCAATGCTATCAGGCCAAGATGACATTTCAGCCTCTCATCTCCATAAAAAACCAAGGTTCACGGACTATAAAAACCCTATGAATCCTTTAAAAAGCTCAGGTTCACAATCTTTATTATGTATTACATAAATATTTTCAGAATCTCTTTCTAAAATATCATTGCCTTCTTTTTATTAAAAGTCACCAACTTTACTATCAGAGAGTCCTTAAATCCATCAAAAAAGATTTTTTTAGATACCACTCACTATGACCTACCAGGCACTAGATATTGGTTACTACCTACCTTGGTTAAAGAGAGGCTTGAATCAAGAAATTAATCAATTATAGGACACTTAAACCTTGTCATTATGCAACTTGAATTTTAAAACATCATCACTTCCTTTTTTTTCTTTTCTTTTTTCTAACAAGTCAGTGTCTTTTAATTAGTTTTTGTATATCAAAATTAATTTCCTTCACCATCAATTTTAGATACACTATTAACATGTGTATTCATTCCTTATGTTTGAACCTGAAATAATAACACGAGGAATTTACAAATCGAAACCAACTCCTAAAGGTTACATCAAATGAATGTGATCGTCTTGTTGGTTTGTGTTTGACACGTTACTTCAATAGGTTGAGGAGAGAGGAGAGGAATAAGATGAAGTATCAATCTCAATTAAGGTCTACTGAATCTTATTGATCTCATGGAGATCTAACTTAAGAAGGCTTAATTTGGTCCCCCACGGTGATGCCTCGCGCATGCTGCACGTGCAGCGTCCTTGCTAGCTATATATATATATATGGAGCTAGGCGGAAATTGGGCTGCTACCGATTGCTTTATTAGGTTAGGTGGCTCCACAGTAAACATCAATATAGCATAGACATATATAGATCGTGAATTATTAACCCAAAGATTTTGACACGTTCTCCCGTTTTTTTTTTTTTCTCGTGACAAATACTGTAGTCCTTGCTTGCTGCTGTTTGCTCTCATTGAGCTTCTCCTTTTCTCTGGCTGAGGTTTTCATAGCCTTCTACTTCCAGCTGTGGCACATGACCGTATCACTCTACAGTCCACAATCTACAGGCCACTCTATCAATGAAGAAGCTCTCTCTAGCTGAAAATTTATCTGCATCCTAGCTATAATTGATTACTGTTTGGAATTGGATAACTACTATAAAGAAAAAAAACAAAAAAAACATGTGTACCATCACAAATACCACTGTTTCTGAGCACCATAGGCCACTAACTAGGAGAAATTATTAACTCAAATCATAGAGAGTATAGACAATCAACAGTGCCATAATTGATACCTTCAGTACTGCCTGCTGCTGTATCAACTAAGCCAGTTCAGTGTTGTTTGCCAGTTGAGACACTGTACCGCTACAAAAAAATAAAGCCATTACCAATTTTCCATCCCTCTCTTGACCACCTTGGTTCCATGTCACCTGGCTACTACGTGTTGTCGTTATCATCTTGGAACACTTTCACCGTCGGGTCCATCACCACCTTCATGGTGGCTTTGTCAATGTAAAACCAACAACTACATCTGTAACACATGTTAATTATTAACATGTTCTGCGTTTAATGAACATTTCCATTCTTTGCATCTACCATGTTAGTTAATCAATTGCCATTTTACCAATCTTTTCACCCTCAAAAGAAAATCTAATGATTGGAGGCCGGTGGCAGCCACACTAAATATTTCTCATAAGCTATTTGTAAACACATATAAGATATCATGCAGTACAGTTTAATTAATTATTATAAGCAGCATAAATATTTTAGATGAGTAATAAAAAAAAAAAAAACCCGACCCTATAGTATACTTTTAGATGAAGGTTGTGAGATAAATATTTACTTGTTTCAAAATGGATTTGAACATGTGTTGGGCCTCAGGTCAATTTTGCTTAAGATTTTCAGACACAGGTAGGTTCATTCGAATTTGAGAAACCGAAGGCCTAGAGCCAAGCCCGTGAACACCTCTATAGTATAATCTCAAAGCAAACTCTTGGAAATGAAGACCTTACTCAGCAGGGAAGTACGAGATGCCTTTCGAGAAGGGCAGTTGCTCAAAATAAAATCCTAGATGATCAGCTAAACAAATAGTAGTAGATAGCTCAATATATATGGAGCTCTATGCTCTAGTAGAATAAAGTTAAGGCCTCCAATTTGTAATTATTCTTTCATCACATACTAATTATTAGACCAAATATTTAATAAACCACTACTATCACTTCATCTCCCAACTACTTCCACCCAAAATTGACATTACAATTTGTAAATACATAACAAGCTTAGTGAAATGTAGAGGGATGGAGCAATCTTAGAGGGCGAACTAGATAATGCTATAGGTCTACCTTCAGCAAGATTCTGGGCATGATGTTATGAATGCTATGGCTAACCTAGCTAGAGCATTAGTTCCTCAATTATACCATTGATAAAACCTAGAGCCGAATTCCCTTTTATAACTTCACCAAACCCTCATCACTAACTACTAATTTGGGATCGTATATAATTTTGAAAACAATCTTCTTATAGTCGATTTTATAAAAGATCTCTTTCTCGGCCGAGAGTGGAGACTAAATAATAGACAGGCACTGCAGCCAATATACTAAAATCCAAGTCATCATCTTGTTAGGAAGAAATCTTAATTTCCACCATATCTAGATCCTCAGTCCTCTTTGAGGAACGTACTAAAATCAGGATGCAAAATTGCAGCTGCAAGCCATATCCTCCTACATGCAACATCTAGTCCTTGAACATTTTTCCCGTTTAGGGAAAATCTGAATTTACAAATAATGTGCCTACATTTCTAACACTATATATGCAGGCATATGGACTATCTCTGCCATTGACAATGCGTGGTGTATCCAGAAGTTGAGCATATCACTGAATGTAGTTCTTTCTTATACAAGGCTCAAAAAGTACTGAAACTATCAGCATTTGAAATTTCAAAACCCACACAGTGCTTTTAATGCAATAACATGAGATACATCAAAGTCAACAAAACATATAACCCGAAAGACCAATCACATAAAGAAAATCCCAACATTACAATAGCAAAATCTCCCCCTTTTCCTATACCATTAATTATACCCATCCCCTTTTTTTTCCTAAAAAGAAAGTATAAAAGACAAAAATTAAAAAGGAAGAAGAAAGAAATGATCTTCAGTGCCTCAACTGGTATTGATAGAGGACTGAGACATATACCCTCCTAACCCCAACCTAATAACAAGTACGAATACATTAACAAAAAAAGAAAAAGGGACTTGTCATGCATATATACATACAAATTAAGGTATGACCAACTTACTGGCACTAGCTAGAAAGTTGCACCAAATAGTAGTTGATCCTTTCTTCAACACTGTGTGGTGTAGATGATAATGATGGTGATGATGATATGATTATGATAGCTGAGTTGATGAGAGGGAAGAGGATCCGAGGTTCCTCTCAGTGCAAATAGGATTTCTCAACCTTGAAAATAAAACCAATAGGCTGATCTTGCAGCTGACATGATCTCTCTGATCCAAGCTCCTCTCATCTTTAGGTTCCAACCACACCAATCTTATACCCTTGTTAAGAGAAAGTCTTAATCCATCCCCGATTTGAGTACCATAAACTCCACTACAAACAGAAGTAATAAGAAAAGAGAAAAAAAAAAAAAAACTAAGCTAGAAGAAGACATCCAAGGTCACTAACAAAGAGGGAGATAACTGAGATGAAAGAAATGGTTTTTTAGGTATAGCTAGATCAAAGAAGTACTGAGGACCCCATATTAGCTGGATCATGCCATGAACCCACACTATTGGTAGTGTTCCAATACGTTGAAGGATCTGAGAAGGCAACTTGTTCTATCTGATTCTGGCATGGCACATTCCAGTTCCACCTATTTTGATCATGCTCAATTTTCACCCCTTTCATACCAACCCCAGATTCACTATTGCCACTCATTTGCAAGTCCTCAAAGGGGACTGTCAAGTTTTGGTACAGGTTAGGAGCTCTAGTACTCTTTTGTTGGTTGAAGCTAGAGGCAAGCAAAGAAGCCATAGTTGGAGAGGTTGTGTTGGTGGAAGTTGTGGAGGAGCCAAAGAGATTGGAATAACTTGAAAGAAGAGAATTGGAAGTGACCACATCTTGGATTTGCTTAGTAGGGTTAAAACCGTTAGCATCATTAGTACTCATGATTCCTGATGAAAACCCTAATGCAAGAGCATTTAACTGAGGCTGGAGATCATGATACCCAGAAACAGCTGAATACACCCTTGAATTGAACCTACCAGGAAATGGAAGGTCCATCTCTGATGGGTTACTGCTAGTTAACCCGTAAAACAAAGGATTAATATGATTTGAAGTTGGAGAAATATGGTCAATTGGGGTTTGAGGATTAGGATTTGCACTAGAAACTGAATTATTAGCTCCTTCAACGGCTGAGGCTGGTCTCCTGACACGCTTGTTCTTTCTACATCCACCACCAACAGGAACATTCCTTAAAGTTCCACCTCTCGTCCAGTATCTCTTGCAAGCCTTGCAAAAGTGTCTTGGCTGAGATAAGCTGTAGTTGTTATAGTAACAGAACTTGGTGTTTGAGGAGTCACAGCGAGGACACTTGAGAGCTTGCTGCTGCTGCTGTGGTTGTGAAAGTACTTCTTCACTTGGTCTCTCCATTAGTTTACCTGTTGATTCCATCAGGCTTTTCTCATCTGTCTGATTCTGCACCATAGAGAAAGGGAAAGAAAAGAAAAGAAAAGAAAAGAAAGACATCAAGAGTGGTGTTTTTATTAGTGTAAAAATAACATCGCAAGATAGATATATTCTCTTCCAAAAGCTAAGAAACAAAAAATGGGTCATGTTTTGTCTAATAATTGAGAGTGAGAGAGAGAGACAGAGAGAGAGAGGGTGAAGAACCTGTGGCCATTCGTTAGTAGTTGAAGAGATGACAACCATCTTCTCACAGTTGCCTAACATTTCTTCTCACAAAGGAATCGTTGAAACAAAGAGTAAATAGACAGAGCAGGTGGCGACGTGAGTCTTTCTTGATGGGGGTACAAATATTATCACATACAGAGAGAGGGAGGGGGGGTGGGGGTGGGGGTGGGGGTGGGGAGAGAGAGAGAGTCTGTGTGTGATTAATTAGCAAACATCAGAATTTGTGTGATTTAGTTAGTCAGAATTTCACGTGATGGGGTCTGGTCTAAAATCGAATTTGGGTAGATTGTTTTTTTAAGTGAAATTATTAAAAGAGAATGCAAAAGAATATATGGAGGGACATACAATGTATTCAAAATCCAAGAAAAGGACAGGGAGGTAAAGTGGAGCTAGGGATGAATCTTTGAGCTGTTCAAGAAAGAACATTTAACATATGAGAGACTACACATTCCACCATCACTATACGTAACATTCCTTCGTATTAGATAGATAGAAATCCACAGATATACATAGAGGGAATCCCTAGAGCTCAAGACCCAATGCAGTCACACAGCAAATCCCACTTCCACTTTAGTTTCTTGTGTTTATTATATTTTATATACTGAATGGTATGCTATGTATGTGAACACATACGCCATACAAATTATGGCCAATGGCTTCAACAAGGGAGTACTTATGACGGTGCTCCTAAAAAACAACATCCAATCCATACCAAGATCCAGTGATGCACATATCATATCAATGTACACTAGCTTTTGAATTGGATGGGATGTTAATATACAGCAAATTAAAAGGTTCCAATCAAGCACGATGTGAGTATTTATTCAAAGAGTGGCTTGTTCTTGTTTTCTTTCTTTTTCCCTTTTGTAAGAATGAATGATACATCATGTTTGACATTACAAGCAGATAAGCTACTGTAGTACTATTTTATGGACTTTATTTCATACATAGGAGAATGTATTTACTATATTTTGCACACCTAGTTTAGTACTAATAATATCGTCAAGAATCACCTTGGAAGCATCAAAGGTTGTGAGGCAGTGAGCTATTGGGTGTTGCTACTTTTTGAACGGAAATGAGACTGCCTATTCAACGTTGGGGAGAATGTGAAAACTCCAAGAGAAACAGGACAACAGGGCTCCATGTGGGGAGTCCAAGTTACATCTCAGTCTCAAAGCATAGAAATGGCCATGCTTTATTCCCGAGTGCTAGCTCTTGCATGCTGTGCTTCTAATTCTCTCACCTTATTTTTTGTCTTTAAAAACAAATAAATAGAGAAGCCGTTAACAGTGTCTGTCAGAGAGAGAGAGAGAGAGAGAGAGATGGAAGCATAAGGCGCAGGAGCCATGTGGTGGGCAGCTCAGATACAATGGAAAAAAGAATGGTAAAGCTAAAGCATAGTTTGGGGAACATATGGATTTTGTAGTCTTTCAAGGGATCTTCTCCTCCTCCCTAATATCCCATCATTATTCTTGCGCAGTCCTGATCTTGATTAACTTTGATCTTTGGTAGAGTAATTAAAATATTATATAGTACTGCTCACATTGCTAAATGCTTGATCACTAGCTAGGGTTACTACTTCCACATGATTTTTATTTTTTTTATAATGCTTTCAAGTATGTGGCTGGAGGAAGGCAGGCTGTAATTAAACTTTAGAGAGGTTAACAATAGCAAATTGACATGTTAGGGCAGTTTCCAGATTCGGCTGTCAGTATAGTCTTTTTATTTGCTGGGGAAGAATTAGACAACTAGTTTAACTAGCAGATGCGCGATATCCAGTGGTAGTTCTACGAAGCACGAGTGCGAAATTCAAAGCTCAAGGGCTTGTTTCGAGAAATTATTTACACAATCCTACTATTCATTTAAACCTAAGCAAACCCTAATCATGTTACAAGAATATTTCATAATGTCATTTGGGTATTCCACCATATCAATCAATTGGACAATTTTGGTCTAATTACTTTTTTTTTCTAAATAAAAGAACTATTCATATGATTCAATAACTGATTTGGTTGAAATTGCAATTCTATGAGTGAGTAGAAAAACATGAATATTAGTTGATTTATGTACCCTTGTATGTTAAGGGTACACTCTTCGTTAGTGAGTGGATATAAGCCATTCTTGTATCTCATTTAAACTGAAAAATTAGACTATAATCAATTGATTGAGGATGAGTTGTGTTGAGATTGAGGGGTGGTTGTTTGTTGTAAAAAAAAATACATAAAAAAGAAGGAAAAATGAAAAAGGGGAAGAGAAAAGTCGATCGTTAGGTTATAAATTAAATATTACTGATATATTTACTGATAAAATTATTCTGTCAGACATTTCATGATTGGTCATTTTGTCGATAAAAAGCATCATGTCACCATATAATTTGCTTATTTAAATCCCATTGTAGTACTGTCCTTAATTTCGTTGGTATATACCAAGAAATTATTTATGTTGGTATATTTACAAATGAACTTTATTGTTAGGTTAATCTCATTAATAAAACTATTGGTAAAAGTTACATGTCATCATATTTTTTTGGATTTTTTTATTCATTATTTTTTTCATTGCAATTCCCTTAATATATATCAACAGAATATTTTCGTCGATAAATACTAATAGATATAGTGATAGAAATGTATGTTAGTAAAGTTCATCGGTCTACCAACGAAAAAAATTTTATTTGTATTTCTGTTTATATTTGCTAAATTTATAGTAGTGCAAGGATCACATATAATTAACTAAAAATGTAATGGTAAATATGGAAATAATCTAAACTAAACTTACAATTTAAGGATCACGTATGTAATAAGTCATTTCATCTAAAATAAAAATGCCATTTGTAAATTCCGGATGCTATAAATATAGTTGCAGTATGTTAATCCCATGCATATTAATTAATTACTTTGTAGTAGAGAAGTTTTAAATGCATATATATATATATATATATATATATATATAACCTTTCAAAACATATAGATTGCTTAATAGTATACAAAACTAACATTATTAATAAATAAATAAGGAGGGGAATTTTTCTCTCACTATTCACTTGACCAATGCTTTTCTTTTATTTGTTTATTTTTTTGAATTTTATTTTTTAAAATTAAATTTTTTTATTTCGATCTCATGATCCAGGTTTCACGTTTGGCAGATTAATTAATATTTTTTTATTAGAATTTTTTTTTAATTTTATCCTTCAACATTTGATTGATTTAGAATTACACTTCATAATTTTTTTTATTTGCTCTCTATGAAGTTATCATGATCTTATTACTCGGATCACAAGTTTAGAGGTTTAACCCGAACCCGAGTTGACTCGGTTTATGTTTTTTTAATCCTTTTCTAATTGATTTTTTTGCAATATCATCTTTAAGCATTGGATTGATTAGAAATTGAGTTTTATAATTTGTTTCAATATGCTTTCTATGAGTTATCTCAATCACATGATACGGGTTACAGGTTTGACAAGTTAACTTAAGTTTACTCAAGTGTTTTTTATTTTTTACTTTTTTTAATTTTTTTTTCAAATCTCATCATTTAATATTAATTTCATTGGAAATTAAGTTTTATATTTGTATTGATTTGCTTTCTATGAAGTTATTTTGATTTCGTGATCCAAATCACGGATTTATTAAGCTAATCCGGGTTGATTTAGATCGATTTAATATGTTTTCGTCTCGATATTTTTTAAAAATAAAATATCTTGATTTTTTATTTAAACTATATTTTTAACAATCATTTAGATTATTTTTAAACTTATCAAATCTACTAAATCATATTAAATTAACCTCCACCCAATTTAGTTTTTTTTCTTACTACTAGCACTTTAGCAATATATTTACATTTTATTTTTTTTACATTAAAAAAATATTTGAACTCCAACGTACATATCACGGACAATGTTCTAATGAGTACTATGCATTATTGACAAATTTCTAAGCTCAGCCTCCTTTGAAGACATAAGGTAGGCCCCATCGCTAAGAAATTGAAAGAGTTGTATGATCATGTGAAGGAATTATATCAAGTGAAAAGTTTAATTGATGAGTTTCTATAATTTTACACTATATATACTTAAACACATTTTTTCAAGTTTTTTTTTTTTATATATAAGCCTAAAGAATGCATCGAAAACACCCAGGGAAACCCAAGGCAAAAAAAAAAAAAAAAAAGAGATAATGGACAAATCTATTATTAAGTAACTATATTTAAAATATATGTAATGCATGAATATATATATATATATATATATATATAAAGTGGAAATTTTTGTTAAAATATTTATGGACAAAATACCATAACAAAGTTCAAAAAAAATTTTGAACATGTCAAATAATTTTTTTTACAAATAAAATCAATGTTTAAATTTAACCAAGTTCTACGAGTCTAATTTTATAAGAGATTAGCTGGTTATAATAAACTTAGATTAGAAAAACCGTTAAATTAGACTAGACTAGACTAGACTAGAAAGATATTGTTTTAGAATTTTAATTATTTTTATATTTATTTTCAGATTGTATTTTTTTTATTTATTTTTGATTTGTTTTTTTCTATATAGGCTAGGTCAGTTTTGATGACATTATAAAAATAGTTAATTTGTTATTTTTAAAGTCAGTTTATAAATTATTAACTTTTCAGAATATATCAAATTTCTTTCTATAATTTTATCTACACTTTAGAGTTGTAATCAATTAATTTTAATTTCTATAAGAAAAAAAATCAGCCATAAATATTTCTTTCATCCCGGAAAAAAAAAAAGATGGCATATCATGGATCTATATTCGCTGAAGATCAAATGAATA
>Ga0325410_1006169_pt1 | contig 13181 bp, 12 predicted proteins | sample PopdelMetagenome_16_FD_206182 | JGI IMG/M metagenome (GOLD analysis project Ga0325410, IMG submission 206182) | Populus deltoides microbial communities from Bellville, Georgia, United States - Xylem-PdIQD-R3 | ecosystem: Host-associated > Plants > Phyllosphere > Stem > Wood/Secondary xylem... | reverse complement strand
AAGGGAAATGCATTGTTTGGAACAAATTCTGTAACTGGCGAGCAGAGGGGCTTTATCTCAGCTACATCAGTTACAGAATTGACTCGTGTCAGTGAAACAAAAGGTCGATGATACATTCCAACCGAGAAACAATTGGTTGATCCATTTCGTCAAGGGGTCATCATTAAAGGAGGAGTTGGATACAGACAAACTGTCGTTACTTACAAGGTCATTTGAAGTTGGTGCTGATAAAACTGCAACATTAGAAAGCATTCTCAACCTTCTTCAGGTTAACTAGTTCTCAGAAACATTTTGCCTTTGTAAAGAGTACTGAAAGAATTCTAAAACATTTAACTTTGAAAATTCTTTTGAGGATGCAGGAAACAGCATTGAACCATGTATGGGTATCTGGACTGCTAGGTGATGGTTTTGGTGCCACGCATGGCATGGTAAGCAATAACCTCGCAAGGGTTGTAACAAGGATGCAGGTTCGAGTTGATGAATATCCAGTTTGTAAGCCCAGTCACTTGTGTGAAAGAAAATTATTGATGCGTTGAACCACCAAGGTGTAGTCACATTTTTGGTGAGTTGAGGAAGTGGATGCTTGAGAAGCTTAATGGTTTTTGTAGGGGTGGGGTAATGGAGGTTGACACATGGGTAGGGGCATCAGGTAAAAATGGAATCAGGCGAGACTGCCTTATCAGAAGTGATGCCACCGGAGAAGTCTTAGCTCGGGCTACAAGGTATTTCTCTGAACATCCTCATCGTTTCTTTCACGGTTCTCTTGGTTCCTCTAATAAGGTGTTGCAAATGTTGAGCAGAACTTGGGCGATGATGAACCAACAAACTAGAAGACTATCAAAGATGCCAGAAGCAGTCAGAGCGGAGATTTCACCTGGGTTTATAGAAAAGAAAACTTTTCAAGAAATTCCTGAAAGATCAACAAGCTAAACACGAATGCCAAATTTACAAACAGCAACGTGAAGGTGATCTTCTATAATAGTGCTCTCTATATCAATAACAGACTTTGGCTGGACCAACAAAAAAAATATTATTTTTGTGATCATACTTGTACAATTTCACGATCAAAAGAACATTAGATGCACAATCAACCAACAGAAATGGTGATAATTTTTACCTCAATCCAGGCGCAGAAATATGCTGACAACTTTGCCTGTTGTCCCTGTAACCCAAGAGAAGTGATTTGGATATGAATCACCATGTGAACAATGTTTAGTACGTAAATTGAATGCTGGATGTAAACACATATAACTTCCCTGGCTAACCATTCTCATTACAAAATTTGGATAGCCAAACAAGTGAATTCTAGTGTCTCGCTTCCTAAACGGACCATCCCTCACAAGTTTTTGGAGAACTACCAGCTACCAGGATAGCTTTTGAGTGTAGAAGAGAACGTGGCAGTTGTTCAGACGTGGTTCAATCACTATGTGAACCTGAAGAAGAGTGTTCTGAAGAAAGACATCAAGACAGTAATAACGTTGACAATGGAGATTCACTAGCATCAGTTTTGTTTCAGGACTGTAACCACAATAAGTCATTAAAAAACATACACCCATCTTCTACAGATTACAGGAGAAAAGGAGAGTGATGAGATTGTTCGGGGCGAACTGCGTGGAAAAGAAAGCTCTAAACTATGCAATTGATACCTAGTGAGCTCCAGCAAAGCGTTAGGCTATATGTAGTAGCAACTACCAACACAGCAACATTCTTGCAGACAAGAGTGTTGAGACTTCTATTACAACCTCAAGAGCAACCAAGTATAGGATATAGTCACATACATAAGGGCAGGCCTGGCTTGCTCTCTTAGTTTCGTTCATTGGCTATTTGTCCTGTAATAGCCAAGAATGGTTGCTTTAATTGAATTCATTATCAGGTTTCAACGTGACTGCAACTTAGCATGATTTTATTTTTTAAAATGAATGGCACAGGTATTAAGATATAACAAATCCACGTAACGTTCTATTTTTAACATTTTAATTTGAAAAGTGGAAATTTTATCCCTTAATTAGCACGAAACAAAACTATTCCAAATATTTTTGACAATTCAAGCAAATAAGAAACTGTAAAATGAAATCACAAGATCATGATATCAAGTCCTAGCAACATATATGTAACATGATCAGAGATCAAATAACAAAGAAACAAATAAAACAAAAATATCGACAGTAAAGTCAGGCTTGGAAACATCTTTATATCTAGAACCAAAGAATAGAAAACATTTATCTTTTAACCATTAATATGGCATGGTCAACAATGGATGAGAAGTATATTACCTACAAGACTGAACAATAATTCTGACAAGCTAATTGATCTCAGGGCTTTTCCATGCGCCAAGCTGTGCAAGCTGACCAAACCATCCAATGCTAGAAGGGAGGCAAAGGTTTCTGTTGGCCTTCCTTTACCATTTATGACATCAGTCACCAAAATTTGGTGGAAAATAGATAGATGAATAGTGTAAATATTTTGTTTTACAAATGAATCCTCACTTGTTTTTCTTTTGGTAAGAATGATAATGCTATTCATTCACTATACTGACAGTAGTTAGATATAGAAGTGACAGTGGCCCTTTCATTCAGCAATATATGTGGATCGATGAGATCTTTGAACTGAAGCATAAGGACCAGTGCATAGAGACATTGTTTGTCTTCCACTCAGGTAGGTAGAAATGGAGCCTTCTGACTTTGGAGTATGTTATATATCACACCTTTCTAAGAAACAAGATGTGCAGTGAAGTCTGAGTTTCCTTTCAGCTGCCATTTGAAAACTGGAGTATCTGAATCCAACATGCGGGTTCACAAAAAATTGCTTTAGTTCTTCCTTGCTGTAAATAATATTGATAGTTTATTACTTAGTTCTCTATCACCACCCTAATTCCATTTACCACCACGAACTGGGATTCTGTTTTGATTTGTGGTCTTGGTCTTCTTCAGAAGCACTGAGAAGTGGTCAGTATTTCTGGAATACAAATGTGTCTCCCCCTTCAACCACAGTAGAGCTGCAGCAGCTGCATCCTTTTCTGCAAGTTTCTTACTGCTGCAAGGCTGCCCAGCAAAGTCCAGCCCGTTAAAGAAAACAGTAGAACGGAACTGGTTGTTTTTCAGTTGTTTTGTCTTATAAGTGGGTGATTCATGCCCTGCCCTGGCAAGTAAAGTTTGAAGCTCATTCTTAGAATTGTCACCCCCATCACCAGCAACATTTTTGGCCTTTTCTGCCTTCTTTGAGGGTGCTGGCAGCTGTCGACCAAATACAAATCTACCCTCACATTGGTCCTCTGAAACCAGCAATCTTATTGCCATCAGAAGCTCATTGTGGGACTGTATATCCAACTTGGGATCTAGAAGCTGCCAGCAGCGAAAAAACATCAAACACCCAAATATTAGGACAGGGTGGATAGAAAACTCTAGAGCTTAAATGTGTCTAATCATCAAATAATTTGAGCACTTGCACAAAAAAATAATACTTACTTTATTCTGAATCAGTTCCTCAAGCTCACGTTTTAAGCTTAAATACATATCTCCTAATGTGGGTTTCATAAAAAATTCCAAGTATCCTCCCAACATTTTTAGGTGCCCATCCTATCAAAATAAATAGATAGTTTCAGCAAAAGGAAGCATAAAAATGGATGTAAAAAGAGAAGAGGAGGAGAAGCAAACAAGAAAACCATTAAAAAACTTACTAGTCCACCCTTCTCAATGTTTCCTCCAAATAAAAGCAGCACGGAATCAGAAACACCAGTTGAATCACGGAGAAAAACTGAATTCACTTTCACTTTTTCATTGAACACTAACCAAGGGTATGGAATTTTGGGCACCCCAGCATTCACAGAATTCTGTTGTGAAATACATTCAGGAAAACAAATGAATGATTATAAATTTGAATGTGGTAGTATCCTCAATTAAAAACAGGGTAGATAAAACAGTGCCTTCAAGGAAGACCATGGTATCTACAGATGTGAAACTTACCGAGTACAGAAGCACCTGGCCATCCTCCATTGTTTTCAGTGTTATCGACTTCTCTTTGTTCTACATAACAAAATCATATGATGCAGACATTATACCATCTCAACAAGAAAAGGTTCACTAATTACTAGCACTGAAAGCCTGTGATTATGTTCCAATTAATAGAAAGGCCCTAGCACTTCATCACTGTTTCTCTTCTATTCCTTGACCTACCCATGCCCTACTTCTCCATTTCATTTCTTGAAGAAAGCCTAAAGCACCATTCATTCTATTTGGCTCATTGGAATTTCAGGTTATAGGACAAACAGAAGCTGGAAGCATGAACTAGGCGAGGAATAGAAACTGTTTCTTGAATCTAAAAACCTGCAGAATCAAAGAGAATAAAGAGCAATACACAGCAAATTTGCAGTATGACTCACCACAACAGAGCACAATCCAGGGAACAGGCCAGCACAGATGACTGCTCGCATAAGATGCTCATCAATGCTCCTTGAATTGCAATTTTCTATCTGCTTATCAACCAGTCCAGTATCCTTGAGCAAGTAAAAGAATTGTTTCCTTAAGGAATCAATGGCTTTTAGAGTCTGTGCAGAAAGAAAATTCTTCCAACAGTACTCATGACCAGATTGTTGTCTTTCTGCATCTTTCCAACCATTATAGGCCCGGACAAGTGCAAGATGGTCACTGCAATCACGACCAGCGAATTGTGCTTTTGCAGACTCTGCAAGCTGCAAGGAAAAAATTGCAAGTCATTCCTAGACTCCTTGTATTTGACAACATGAAACTTGGTCTTAAAACATCATCATAGATTTCAACAAAACACCTACCACAGACAAGACAACCCCTCAAGAGATGAACAATTGAAATTTGCACAAAGAACAGAAAAGGGATAAAGACGTGGTTTCTTGTGTACATTTCTTGGTCAAACAAATCTTTTTCTGCATCTCTGAACTGCTAATTTTAAATATTACAAACTGAAAATCTCTTAAGAAAGAATGTTGAGATAAAAACTCATTTTCCTTTCATCAAGTAGATTTATTTGACAGGACTGTAACAAACAACAAGAACAGAAACATGAAGAAAGGAGAGCTAAGACCTTGAACTCAAGGAATCCAAATCTTCTGAGGAAGAAAAAAAACTAGAAAAAGAAATATGCATAGGTAACCAATGGAACAAGGTTCTCAGAAACATTCACTTGACATCAAAGGCAGTTCTCTCCTTGCCTCTAAAAAGTCTTCTATTACATCTCAATCATATACACCATGGTAAACAAAGCATAAGTTTCCAAGTTAAAGCACCCATACCCTCCTATCATTCTTACCTATATTTATACATTTATGCCCAAAAAAATCAGATCAAGATATGATGATAGTTCTAGCAAACTAAATCCATGGGGAAAAGAATATCATCAATTACACTAAAAATTAATCGAAACATCAGGCGAAACTATAGATATGCTGGAGACTTACATCCTTCTTGTCAAATGGTATTAAGAATGGATCTCTAACACTGAGACCAGCAACGACAGTCATTATTGGATCTAGGCAGTTGAAAATGGTCCCCAATATGAGCATTTTCCCGAGCTTAGGCTCAACTGGAAGCACTGACAAATGACGTCCTGAAAAGCACCAATCCTGATTTAGCATCAATTATTTGAAGAATTAACCATCACTATCTTAAAAAAACTCAGAAAATTGGATATGAGATCCAAAATGAACTTTTGGAAGAAAAACAAATGCTGCACCTAGCACTGTCAGATTTTCATGCTCATCTAAAGCCCCAATCAACTTCAAATACTCAACAGCATTTTGAACCTACAACACAAAACAGATGTAGAAAACTTAAATGTAGACAAAAAAGAGAGAGAGAGAGAGAAAGAGAGCAAATGTTGGAGCTGTGTTAAAACTCGAAAATTAAAGTGGCAAGCCAGAAGACTGGCACGAGCAAGATCCACCAATATGCAGATTTTGATAACAGGCTCAGTTAGGAATTACCGATAGAGGCTCTGGTGGCTGCAAGGCCCTTGATAGGAACTCTGATATACTTCCAAGTTGGAGACTTTTGATTTGCAAACTCAAAGACTGTAAAGGTGTCCTCAAAAGTTCTGGTAATTGATAGTCAGCAAATGCATCATAAACACATCTGGGATAAAGATGATAACACTCGCCAGGTTGAACACGACCAGCTCTTCCCTTTCTCTGAAAAGCAAACACCAAACACCATTATAACCAAACCAGAAAACTAACTCTCAATGCAAAAGCAATTGTCCAGAGAAACTATACCCTTAAAAAAAGCCATAAATCATTTTAATTACAGAAAAATTCTCAGTACAACAACAAGCATGTGGAAAATTGATAGGATTTTTCATGCCAAAGCTAAGTCAAAAAGATTTAGGCAGATTGAAACATTATTGTTAATAAAAATAAGAATTTTGGCGAGCTGCACATAAATTAATCAAAAATATTCTGGACGTATGTTTGGATTTGGATAAAAGATCTGCTATCCAGTCTACCTCCCTTTTTGCTTGCACCATACCATGTTTATGCCAAAGAACCAAAAGGGAAGACCATTTCACTATTAACAACTATTTTATCAACTGTACTTGGAACTTCCACTTGCAATGATTTAGCATGCAGAAACGAGAATGTTTGGGAGAGTTTCTTAATCATATAGAGAGTGTAAATAATGCAGTTTAAAATCTAAAAACTTACTCAATAATATGCTGCTTTTAGGGCTATAAAAAAAAGCCTCAAGAAGGGAATGTTTTTCTGCTTATTAATAATTTATGTGGACAGTACACATTATAAACAAGACCAAACATCTTATAAAGTATTGTTCTGGCCACTTTCCTATGGACATCAACCTAACTCTTGTAAAGTTGATGTTTAAGAGAATGGGCCTTACTTGCCGGGCAGCAGCCTTTGAGATCCAGGATGGAAGCAAACAAGGAGTATTATTTAAAGCATCATACGATGTCTCCTTTGCCTTTCCACAATCAACCACAAATACCACATCATTGATAGTAATACTAGTCTCAGCCATATTCGTAGCTAAGACAATTTTCCTCACTCCATCTTCGGGTTTATCAAATATTAACCTCTGGATGAAAACAAAAGGGATCAGGAATCAGGAAAATGCCAATCACTGGAATAAACAATACAAATTCACTGCATATTTCCAAACAATAACGAAAATGTGGGAAACCAGAAAAAATGGCAAAAAGGAAAAGCAGAAATTAGGGGTTTAATTTATGTGTTATTTCAATATCATATGAAAGACAATGAAATCACCTGCTCAGAGCTGGCCATGGAACCATGGCAGGCCAGTAACAATACTCTGCAAGGATCACCCAAGATAGGATGAGCTTGTAGCTGATCTTTTAAAGAGTTAATGTCATCCCAACCAGTCATAAAAACCAACACAGCACCAGGTCTCTCTTTCTTAACTATGTGACAAAGAACATGCTCAATGAGGTTAAAACCAATTGAGTCAGGATTCCAACAAGATAAAGACTCCCGAGTGCGTGAACTACACCCCTTAAAGTCAGCAACTTCAAGGGCATCCTGTCAACAAGTTTTAAGGCAGAGATAGCTTGGTGAAAAAACAAACTCATGCATGTTACATGAATCAGACAATTTCATGAATTTATATACCTCAACAGAAGAAGCAATCTGGCTCTTCCTCTTTTTGAAAGCTTGAGCTTGTTTTTGCATTTTCCATGTCTTTTCTTGACCATAATCGTCGATTTGATTGTAAGGAGTCAGCCGATACCCGGTTATTTCAAGAATATTCTCTAAAAAATGTGCACGGACAGGATATGTAAAACCCTGGAAAATTGGGCAAAAAACCATTACCATCCAAAAAGAGAAAGACGTGTTGAATCTACCAAGCGATCAAATCATGTTCTTTCCACTTTGGATTAATAAAATATGTTATCAGAAATCACAATGGTAACATAAAAAAAGAAGTGCTTGCATGACCAAAGAGAAAAGAACAAAAATAATGCACACCGAGAAGTTATGTTGCAGGTAAATTAACAAGAGAAGCACAATCTTTTACATCTAGGAGGTGTTTGGTTTGGGGGTGAAGAGGGGGAAAAATCTTAATACCTTCTCTTAAGAGATGGGATACATAAGAAAGTAACCATTGTTAAGTATTTTTCATGAAGAATAAAATGAAAAACATGACATGTTTACTCATTCTTTAGCTCGTTGCAAACACCACTTCTTTGTTTTTCTACTGTATCTAACTCAACATAAGTCTAAAACTACATGTGCATGCATCGACCAATTTTTAAAGATTAGTACTATGTCCAAGCCAAACCATATTGTTTGCTATGTTCTTATGATGTCGAACAATTATCCCAAGAGTTTATAGACTAGATTGAAATATGAAGTTATTGTATTTCCTATTTTAATTATTTTCCTAGTTAATTTTGGATTTTTATTATTTGTTTTCTACTTAGCTTAGGGCTTTAAATCTTTAAATTTAATTAGTATTTTACTATTTAGTAATCCTAATAGTAGATGGATTCTAGTAATTAGATAAATTTTAATTAGAAATCCTTTCCTATAAAGGATTTATTTTAGTACTAATATAAATAAGAATATCTAGTTTATTTTATGAAGATCAAGACTATTATTCAGATTCAATAAAATACCAAAGAATTTTCTCTACATTTCTCTACAATTTGGTCAATAACCTTAGTGCTTGAGAACCCTAGTTTTATCTTCGCTATACTGAAGTAGAACAATTATCTCAGGAGTTTATGAACCAGATTGACAAGACCAAGCCTGAAAAAAAAGTCCACAAAGAAACCCACAATCATTTGATATCAAGTATGAAGTTAATGTTTTCCTGTTTTAATAATTTTCCTGCTTAATTTTGGATTTTAATTATTTGTTTTCTACTTAGCTTAGGACTTTAAATTTAACTAGTAATGGAGTATGCAGAGAGGTATACAAATGGATTGCACCAAAAACAAGGGTGGCAAAAGAACAAAGAGCAAATGAACACTAGCGAAACGAAAAAAAGGAGTGAAAGAAACTCTAGAGAAAGCATTCTGCCACCTAAGCATCAAGAAATTCCAAAAAACTGAACAGGCAACCAAATTAGTAAGTAGTAACTTGAAATAAGCTAAGAGGTTAACCCGTACAGTTAAATTAAGCAGCAAAATTAACAAGATCTTTGCCTGCTGGTTTCAAAGGATAAGGGATTGGTTTCCTACACTTTATCAGGACAGAAATTAGCAATGAAAGACTTACAGGAATATGAATTGCTGGAGCACCGCCAAAGTAGGAAGAGAAAAGCTCCGCATTTAAGGTTGCACTCATCAAAATCAATCTCAACTCCGGTCGACGAGGAAGCAGATCTCTCAGTACAATAAGAAGGAAATCTGACAAATAAGAGAACCATGGTAAGTATCAAGTGATATAACAACAAATATCTTAAATGAATTCCAAGTTACCTTCATTCATTCCGCGTTCATGAATCTCATCAACGATGACATGAGTTACACCTTTTAAATTTCTGTCCAGAAGTAATCTCCTCAACAATATGCCAGTCGTACAGAATAGAAGTCGAGTGTCCCTTCCTCTCATACCCTCGAGCCGAACTTTATAACCAACCTTTTAAAACGAGAGCAAAATAGCATAGATCAAAATAATTTACAAACTCCTGATTTTTAATAAAAAGATTCATCATATCAGAGGCATGGACTAACTGATTCTCCCAGTTTCTCCCCTCGTTCTGCAGCAACTCTTTCAGAAACAGCCATAGCTGATATTCTTCTAGGCTGTGTACATATAATACTACATGCAGCTCCGCGAGCAGCTTCAATCTCAGATTCTAGTATGTATTGAGGAAGTTGTGTGGTTTTACCACAACCAGTTTCACCAGAGACAACAATAACCTGCAAACATGCATCAGTTTGTTGTGAATATAAATGGTCATTTGTAAGATACGAGCCATAATGCTAGTTGCAACCATAATCATTTGTTCATGCACACATCCATCACTTGGATGACTTAAGTGGTCCATAATATATTAGATTCAAGAGATGGATTTAGCACAATTTAATTCTCAAAGCAGGATTCCTCTGAGACAACTCGGTCACATAACAATTTTGTTTTAACTCTTCAAATTTTATTGCCTAAGCAGCTTGCTCTTTTCTATATACAATTCTTGTCTCTTACATTTAAGAATGCACCTACTTGAATTGAGGACACCTTGCTTACAATTGACCAATATAGTTTCCAAACAGGAATTTATTTTCAACCATTATTGGACCTTCTCGTGCATCACTACCCATAAAGCCATAAGAACACACAGCATAGCCTCCATATGCATTAATTGATACACTGTCACTGTTTAAACCATTTGAGGTGTTGTATTAAAAACAAAATTTGGTCATGCTCCAAACCATCTGCATTAGGTATCAATATATACCATATAATCCTACTTGCTCAACAACCAAAGTGGAGAGAAATGCATTCCTTGACATGGCATATAAAATTGTCCAAGAATCCCAAGAGAACAAATTTTATTGAAAAAATAAACAAGTTCCATCTTGGTCAAGACTTAGCATTGAATTATGAAGGAATGCTGAAATTGAAGAAAAAACGACTGTCCTAGCAGGAGTTACAACCTCATAAAGGCAAGGACTGCAATCGGAAGACAATTACAAGAAAGAACATATCACAATCACCTGATTTTCAGATACGGCTTTTAACAGCACATCCTTTTCTTTATATGCAGGAAGGCTTCTACGAAATTCAATCATCTTTTGGCCCTCAGGAGATTCCTACACAAGAACTAACACCCATCAACACCATATCTTGTAATGTTACATTAATGTATAGCAGAAAATGAGAGGTAAAATCTGCACTTAATACAAATTAAATTGACTCCTTATAGAACCAATACTTTATGATAACATATTTGACAGCAGAAACTTAAAAGTTCCAGCAGGAACAAATATGAAATTAAGGATGTTTAAGATGCATATCCACTACACAACCTTGGCAGAAAATAAATTTACAAGAGTTTTAAAATGTTCATGTACTTCCTGAAACATAATGCCAACGTTCTCAAAAAGTGGAAGAGCCACTACCAAAGTTTACCCGAAACATACCAAGTGCTTCATCACAAAATCCTAGAACATTGAAAAACAGTACTAAGGCACACGCTACTAAAATATCATAATATACACTAGTGCACCACTGTTTTACTTGTATGTAAAGAAAATCATGATAAGTTATAATGCAAAACGACTTGACAGACAAGAAGGGCAGTTGTTGCAAAAGATAACTCTGTGAAACTGATCAGGGTAAATTTACCTGCCACTTTTCTTGTTGGTTACGAAGCTGCAAACTCTTCCTACTAAGAATTCTCTCCATGGCAACACTATTTTGTACTGACAGTTCTGGCCGCTCATAGATTCCTTCATCGGTGTCCATGCTCCCACCACTGTTTGATCTTGACAAGGAATTGGGAGGAAAAAATCCTCTGCTCGTGGGCTTTTTGGAAATGTAAGCTTTGAAATGAGCATCTACTTCTCTTTGTAACCCAAAAGGTAAGATCACCTAGAAGTTTTTCAAGAGCATTGCAAAAGTGAATTATATGAATGAAGAAACTTAGCCCCCCAAGAATTATGCACATACTTCAATTAGTGATAAGAACAATTAGTTCCCACCTGGATCTAATGAGCTGAGAAGTATTTGAGAGCAAGTTTCTAACAGAATGATCAGAGCATATCAATTCATTACTCTGTTATATTGTAAAACTATAATACACTGAACAGTGAGGGACATGGATTAAGAAAAGAAAATACCTCTCTCTGTGGACGCTTATCATCCAGATCATGTCTGTAATTTGGCAAGGGGACTTTACTAAACACAACAATTCTTGAATATTGACGGCTGCAAAAAATAAATTATATTCAAACTATGCACGCAATGGTTATAGTGAAGAAACAGCAAAACAAATGCTTACACTTTAAGAAACGATTAAAAAATACCTGTGTAAACCCATTCGGGTTGCCATAGCTGATAGATGCTCAAAATCACGTCTGTCCTTTTTCTCCCTGGATACAACTTCTTGCTGATTTTTACTTTGAAGAAGCATGGTTAACTTCCATTTCCAATCATCAACGTTGTCAAGGGTCGAGCCAGTCTAAGAAACATGAATCAACAACAAATACGAATTAAAGTTGTATGAGTGAGAATATTGTTCATTATGTGCTTAAAAATCCAAGAAATTCCATTTCTTAAAAAAGACTACAATTTTCCTCAATGCAACCAAAGAAAAAAAAACATGTTACATGCTTGAACTTCACTTTAATTATAAACCCTACAGATAAATCACCAGCCCATAAAGGAACAAAGTTTCATCGAGTGTGCTGAAAATAGGCATAGTTTTTGCTTCAAAGGGAGAAAAAGGGCAGCTGAAGCAAATGATATATTCAGTCAGCATTGAAGGGTGGGCGGGGGGGGGGGGGGGGGGGCACATTTTAGAGCTAAATTGTGAAAAATCAAACAAAATCGAACTAAAAACCAACCATTTCCTTCTGGGAGGAGCCTAATTCATAATCGGATTCATCACTAGAAACATCCCGGTAAGCAAACCTGCCATAATTAAAGCTCTGCATAGACCTGGTATATGGCAAAGCAAGTTTCTTGGAATGAAAATCTGCAGCACCAAAACACTTGAATGAAAAAATCCCATGATGCCTGAATCGAAGAGGGCGGGGCAATGGCTGGTTAGTAAAAGATAGGGTTCGGTGGTTTCTAACGGAAACAAAAGATGATGAAGAAAATAAAGAGGGTTTAAGGGTGGTTTTAGCTTTGTAATGGAAATGGAGAGATTTTGCTGTTTTGGTGGAAGCGGGTCTTAGAGACATGATTGTGTTCATTCTGATACAGCAAGGCATGGTTCTCTCTTCTTTTTTTTATTTTTTTGGTTGCTTGCTGGGGTTTTAGAAGGGTTTTTGTTACATTTGCTTGAATTAGGGTTTATGGTTCAGAAATACTACTTCTACTACTCTGACAACAATGTGTGTTGTTGAAAATTTTAGTGCAGAAGAGAGAGAAAGTGAGAGGGTTGTTCTCTTTCTGGCTGGGTTAGTTGATTGTGGAGAATGAGGCCGTGCAGCAGCAGCCAGCAGCTGTGGAAAGTCCAGATCTTTTGTTTGTACGTTTGAAGAATGGATAGCCCTTTTTTTTT
>Ga0325410_1006168_pt1 | contig 13183 bp, 5 predicted proteins | sample PopdelMetagenome_16_FD_206182 | JGI IMG/M metagenome (GOLD analysis project Ga0325410, IMG submission 206182) | Populus deltoides microbial communities from Bellville, Georgia, United States - Xylem-PdIQD-R3 | ecosystem: Host-associated > Plants > Phyllosphere > Stem > Wood/Secondary xylem... | reverse complement strand
TATATATATATATATATATATATATATATATATAAGCTTAATTCCCAGCACATCAAATATTGACGGACTAAAGATTAAAAAGGACACAAAAAACAACTCGTGACCACTTAAGTCAGCTTCTCAAATCCATGATCTAGTTATGAGACAATAATAACCCCATAAAAAAAACAAATTAAATAGAATTATGAGCTCAATTAACAAATAACTCAATGTTGATAGAGAAAACTTAAAAAAATAAGCAACGAAAAAAAATATATGAGTCAATCCGGGTTGACCTGCCAAGCTTGTGACCTGAAACATGAGATTGAGATAACCATATAGAAAGAAAAATGAAAAATATAATGAATTTTAATCCCCAACCAACCCAATATTGAAGGATAAAATTGATATAAAAGATCAATTTTAAAAAAGGATCTAAAAAATATCAAAGTCAACATGGGCTAATCTTTGAAACTCGTGACCCGAGGTATGAGGCTGGGACTAACCCAATAAAAAGTAAACCTAAAAAATCATGAAGTCAAATTCTCAATCAACTAAAAGTTAAGGGATGAAATTTAAACAAAAAATCCAATATAAAAAAGAGGATTCAAAACACTACAATAGAAATCAAAAAAATAAGGATCAAATTTGATCTAGAAATAAAATGATGCCAAATGCTGAGGGATTAAATTTAAAAAAATAATTAAGAAAAGGATCAAAACACAAATAGCAATTAAAAGTATTAGGACCAAATTTGATATAAAAATAAAATGAAACCAAATGCTAAGGGATGGACTAAAAAACAAAATCAATAAAAAACGGAATTCAAAACAAAACAAAAAGGAATTAAAAAAATGAGTACTAAATTCGATATAAAAACAAAATGGTATGACACTTTTAAATTTTGGTAAGCAAGTGTGAGTCTCAATGAAAGAAGAGAGAAAATATAGAGAAAAAAAAGCCATTAAAGCCCTATTACCCTGCCTTCATCAACAAACATTAGGCCACCTTGAAGAGCTTGGAGTGCCGCTTCCAACTACCGTGGCAGCTAGTGTTTGGTCACCAGAAAAAGTCGTACACGCTGCTGCAACGTGGCGAGCTTCTTCCACCTGCTAACATGTGCCTAGTATGTAAATATAAAGGTATGTAAAACAATGACCAAGACCAATTACAAACCAAAGCAATTTTAAAGACCAAACAAGATGACAAAGAAATTGAGAGATCAAACCGTAAAAAATCCAAAGGATCAATAAAAAAAAAGAAAACACTGTTACAGTCTATCATCAAAGTATAAGGAGGCTTGATTTTTTTTTTCTAACATATAAACAATAACGCTATTTAATTTGGTATACCACTTAATTCTACTCATATTATTATTTTTTATTAAGTTAGGTGTTTATTAATTCAAAACGAAAGACGTCAGCTTAAATGATTAAAGAATCCTTATTATGCCTCCGTTTGCGCCTAGAAAGTAATTAAATGTGATAAAGATATACTTGTGATTGGCAACATTCTGTTAAATAACAATCTATTCATAGGTTTTGGCAATGATGACTTTACAAATCCCTTGTGATTTAACAACTTTTTTTTTAATTCATATGATGTATCTAGATCAGTTTATGTTTATCTCAATTAATTTTTACGGGTTTTAAAATTAATGACTAGTTAAATCTCTAGTAATTATTAATATTAATAATTATAAAACTCGAATTTAAAATAAAATAAAAAAACAAATCTTTTTATTTAAAATTTTTATAACTGATTTATCTACTAGATGGTTTGAGGTAACACTTTGTTTGGTCTCACAGAAGCATACAAAAGATAAAGGCAAACATATTGTCAAAAGAAAGAAAAAGAAAGAAAGAAAGAAAGGTAGATGATTACGAGAAAGCAAACAGCAGTCTTCCTCCTCAGGAATTTCCCTTGGATGCTCGTTTCCATCCTATATTCAACCAAGCAATGACAGTAGCTAGGGTGGTTTTTTACGAGTCACAATCTTAGGTGTTCCATCAAATTATGTTATCTTGTCTCACCTTTTCCTTTTCACTTTTTCGGCTCATTGCTGACCATTATTTTGTTTCCTGTGTATATGAACGATTGCTTGCATTTTCGACACTTAAAGTGACCTGAAACCACATACATCTACGGTTATTATTATTATTATTATTATTATTTATCACTTGGTAGGGTTAAATTAACGGCCACCATTACATTTTAGTTTTTTTTAGAAAAAAATTGATTAATAGATATAAAAGTGGATGAACTCACTACGATAGTAAACATGCTGCTGCCATTGTTGGGATATACATGCTGCTGCGATTTTGGGCATGATTTTATACTAGATCCATCTCCAGTTATCTTGTAGCATTCTCAAGACTTCGGAAGTATTACTATGAACATCCAAATTTTATATAAGAGAAGGTTCATGAACATGTCAAAATCAAACGATGTCGAGACTGATACGAAGGAAATTTTGATAATGTCGACAAGGCCTTTAAATTTGAACCCCAAAAATGAAGAACTTTTGTCATCTTTGACGTATAAACATAATCACGTGGTCCACTAATCAATTTATTTTCCTCAGTATTTAATATATGATGGATTTCTGTCTATACATGACAATTTGACACCAAATTTCAAGTAACTAGCATGATAGTGATGTAACATAGTTAATTAACTCTTACCAAAGCATCTGGTTCTAATATCCATGTGGAATAATTAGGTAGCATAATTTCTAGGGATGTAATTTAATTGATCAGATTTTAGATTTGTTTTCTAGAGGTCACTACTTCGAGTTTAAAAAATCTACAGTCATTAAAAATTTACATAATTATTAATTTTAAGACCCGTAAAATTAATCAAGATTCCAAATATTCAATAACTACTTCGTAACTAGGGAGCACTGTTGAGATTGAGACAGTATTTTAAAAATAATTAACGAAGGAATCATGCTGCTGCATATGTATCGAGTACACATGTATAGAAACTCACGCTTGAAACACCTCGTGCTAAGAGTTCCTTTATTTGTTTTTGGGAAAAGTCCGTTTTCTCATCGAGATCATTTAAGACATAATTAGATTTGAATACTGAATCGTATGTTTATTAAACAACAAGAGTGAGAGGTAGCATTTTGGACTCTTGGAAAAGTAATCTGGGGATTTGATGAAAAGAACAAAGAGTCAAGAAAACGAATTGGCCAGGAGCTTTGATTCTATAGATAATTAACACAAATCCATTTATAAAGTATTTAATCAATCTTAATTAACCATAAGTGGTGTTTGCTGAAGTCTTTGCAAACTAAACGACTTGATTCTCCTTGCTGCTTAAGGAATGAAAGTATAATATTGCTTGCTTTGTTTATTAGGCAAGATTTTGGCTGGTTTAGGCGCAACCTAGGTATACTATGCAGCTCATTCTTGCTAGCTGAGATCAACTTGGAAGCTTTTAAGTACAAGGATGGGAGGGATTCCTTGTGATCATAATTAAGATCGATCGATAAATTCTACATTTTATTTACTTACTTGTCTAAATTTGTCACTTGCATGTATTTACTTTATTATGCTACTTCCAGAAAGTCCGTGGTCTTGGTATTCGTTTAAGAAATAATTTAGGCTTCATTAATTTCCGAAAACATCATCTGAGATGATTTTTTCTGATGATTTTTGTGTAATACAGGAGTCGTAATTTGTTCTTTCACTTTCAAAGTGCTAATCCTAATTTGGCTTGGCACATATACAGGTGCCAGAACTTGGGTTTTACCCCCACATAAGTACCTCTACGTTTTAAATTATTTTGATTAAGCCCGCTATTGTCTTGTGGTTTGATTGAGCCCCTGTAAGCTATACAGCTTCTTAATGCGACCTCCTCCATCGTCAATAAAAAAAAATAGTAACCAACTTTGAATTAAAAAATATAAGTGATGAGTAAATTTTATTTATTTATTTATTGTAAATGTATGAATCTGACACACATGTCAGATTCAATACGCTTGAATTTGGTAGTACGTCAAGTTCAAGGTAGCGTGGGTCTGGCACACGTGCAAGACCTAATACGCTTGAACTTGGTAATACGTCAAGTTCAAGGTAGCGTGGGTCTGGCACATGTGCAAGGCCCAATATATTTGGATTTGATTGTCAGCCAAGTTTAAGGCACTTAGAATTGCCGGTGTGTCAAGCCCAAGATAGTAACATCGATCTAGCACACATGACAAACCCAATACGCTTGGACTTGATAGTTAGTCAAGTTGTGGCGTGAGTCTGGCACACATGCTAGACCTAATGTGCTTGGACTTCGCAGTGCGCCAAGTCCAAGGTAACATGAGTTTGGCACTCATGTTAGATTCAATATGCTTGGACTTGACAGTCAACCAAGTCCAAGGTACTTGGACTTGACAGTGTGCAAAGCTCAAGATAGTATGGGTCTAGCATGCATATTAGACCTATGGTGTTTGGACTTGGCAGTTACCCAAGTCCAAGATAATTATCATCAGGGAAGAACTCACCTCTATAGGGTTAACTATATTTATCGTCTTAAACTCTTAATCTCTCTACATCTTTCTAGGTGTTTAAAAGTCTTCCGTGAACCCACCATATTCTTATCAGGTAAGGGATATTTATCTCTCATTCAATGCTATCAGGCTAATTACTCTACAAGCCCTTCTTTTATAGGCTATAAATACACCATAAAAGCTTTATAACAAAGGGTAAGGTTCACAATCTTAAACTCTTTACAACCTTTATATTTGATAATATACTATATTTACCATATATTTACCATCAGAAAATAAAACATTCCTCCAATTAGGATTGTTTTTCTTGTAAGTATTCAATACCACCTTAATGGATTTGGAGTTCTTTAGATTGAGAAGAAATCTTCCAAATACTTAATGTATAAATCAGCTACTATCCCAAACACCAAAAAACTTTTTATTTTTATGTTCCTGGATATTTGAAATTCATCACTAAGCTAAATGAAATTAAAACAAAAATTATTCAACACAAACTTAATTACAAAGATAAATCGAAATCATTCAAAACTTTATTCAATATCAATATATTATACCAATTTTATTCAATTCCCGAGCCTAAATATATTCAAATTTCCTTTTCTTTTTTATGGATTTTTTAATGTAAAACATCTTAAAAAAAACCCAAGTGCAATGCTGAACACTTCACAAAACTAACAAGAAAAGTAATTGTTGTTGTTTTTCCTTTTTATTTAAATTTTAAATTTATTTTTTTATATTTGTATATAAAAGGACACTTGTTAATATTTTATTTGGTCAATTTTATTAGATAATAATCGACTAAGTGGTAGAGACCATGTTATAGGCAATGGATAACATACATGAGCTCAACCAAAGCCAGAAGATAGTAGAGTGACTCAATATAAAAAAATTTAAAAAGTATAGTAGGTAAAACTCGTCCAACTTGGCAGGTGATTATAAATATTTGTTATGCATCAAGCTTTTACAAAAGCCTGCTGGTCATTTGGGCCTGGCTGGCTAGAATTCCAAATTGTTCGGCCTTGGCCTGGCTGGCTAGAATTCCAAATTTTCGGCCTTGGCCTGGCTGGCTAGAGTTCTGTTTTATTGTTCTTAGTTGGTTACAAAGACTCCCAAATAGTCTACGCAAGTGAAAATTCAATTCCAAAAAGTACTAGAAGTGAATACCAGTCGGATCTTCTCAGGCTTGAATTCCCACCTCCAATTCCATGCCTTTCAACATCTTGGTAGCCTTCTTTGTATTCCGGTTCCTTGCTCTGAGATACCTTGATATTGATGCATCAGAATAAAGTACTGGAAACATATTGGCAATAGGACCAAGGATCTTCCTAACATCATTGATCTGAAGAGAAGGGAAGAAAGCCAGTTCCCTCCGACATATTTGATTTGAAAAGAATAGCCCTCCAAGTAAGTGGTAGACTATGCACTGTTCCCAGTTAGAAGGTAGTGAACCATAGAGAAGAAGCAAAAATGTCACTGAAGAAGGATCATGCTTTTATTTTTGCTTGCTGGTAAGTATTCATAGTAAGACTCGTTTCTCATGATGCAGAAAAGATTAAAAGAACTGACTATAGAAGAGGGAACACTAGAAGCTGACACCCCTGTCATTGTGTTAAGAAAGTATTGTTAGTAAAGGATTCAAATCGATAATTGAAGCCATCAAATTCATTGTTGAACCATCGTTCCACATGATAGGAACCAATTGACGTCACCTTCAGGAAACAATACTTCATCCTCCAAAAATCTCAACGTTCATTTTTTATATCGAAGTAAAAACAAAAATGGGTGCTTAAAGCTACTGTAAGTCGTTACATATTATAACTTAGCTGTTGTTCTTTAGATGACAAAGACTTTTATGTACCGCTTCTCTTCCTTGCAACTTTCTGGTAGAAATCTTTGCAAAATTTAGAGAAGCTTGTGCCAGTTGAAACCAACATTTAATAATCAATGAATTCAAGTATCAACCACTCTCCCAAAAATATCTCGGGAAGGTCGCAAGTCATGTTTTAGTTCATGATGGTGCATGATTATGTTTTTTTTTTTAAATAAATAAAATGTTTTTAAACTTACATCCGGATACTTTAACAAAGTGCACGTCAATCCAAGTTTGGAAAGTGTCAGAACAACAAACGAGGGGCAAGATCACAGGTTGATGACAAATTATCACTCTCCAAGCAGTAGTAGATGATGTCAGGTCTCTCAAAACAACAAAATAGAAGCGAGATCACGAACTGGGGACAAAATCAAATGCCAGGGAAAAGTTATCACTCTTTAAGCATTAACAAATGGCGCAGGGTCTCTTAGAATGGTAAACACAGAGGGCGGTAATTATTGTATAAGGCTCAAGCAGTAGGATGAAGGTACCACAATAGCACAAGCATCTAGATGGATGTCGTAACCAAGCAAGACTCGAGCAGGCTAGTGAGCTAAGTAAGCAGGAAGTCATCAAGAAATGAGTGGAAAATTTCAATTATCAATGGGGAACTTGAGCAGGCTAGTGAGCTAAGTGGCAGGAAGACATCAAGAAATAAGTGGAAAATTTCAATTATCAATGGGGAAGTTGGATCTTGATTGAAAGAAAGATCTATATTTCTAGCATGTAAGCGTTCATTTGGTTTCCTAACCCCTGATGAATGTACTGTGCAATTCTCTGCAGAGGAGTTTCAGAAAGCCCATTTAAAAATCTGTCCTTTGCAAGTTCTCATTGAATTTGAATTCAGCAAAGTTTCTTTTGATTTTGAGCCCATTCATTTTGAGCCCAATCAGCATTTTTTTTTTCTTTTAAAACCTAACAAGGCTCCATTAAATTTTAGCCTAACTAAGCTCTAACAATTTAAGTTAAACCTTGTAATTGTAATTTGAAGGCTTCAACACTTAGTCTTAGATTGCTATCACTAAATTTTCATTGACCCATTTTAAATCTCATTGGTAGCCTCTCAATTTGGTTAAAATTTTATGAGATTGGTTGCTTATTGATTTGATCAAATTCGAAATTTTATAAAGTTAGTCGTGTTTTGATTTGATTTGACCAACCTCTTGATTTAACCAAATTGAGAATTTTATGAAGTTGGTCATAATTAATACTTAGAGGGTAAGAACTCTTAAACCCACTTGTAAAGAAAAAACAACCCAATAAAACTAAAATTAAATTACGATAAAGAATCTGACATAATAATTATTTAAACCAAGACACTAAAGTTATTGAATGAAAAAAGACCTTAGCCCTATGATTATAAGGAATCATAAACTGGAAATTTAAGAAGAACACTACAAAGACAACTGATCTATGATATGTCAATGAAAAGTACGATGAAAAACCTGAAGTATGAGCATAACCTTGCACACACATAATTTTATTCTAAAATAAACCAAGTCTCCAAAAACCTAAATACAAGATAAAAAAAACCCTATTTATATTATGTAAAAACATCATAAACAAAACTGAAAAGATAATAAAATAGAAAACAATATCATAAACCAACTAGAAAAATAGTGTAATTCTTTTATAGTAACTTCTAAACTTTATCACAAGGCCTTCCTAAACTTCAATTATTGTGATATTTAAAGCCTGTAGACAATAAGACGTTTGGAATATTCTAGAAACCTTTTAGATCAATTTAACAGTCAGCTCAAAAGTTATATTTGTTAGTATAAACTTGAGTATTAGAAAAAATAAGCCAAAATCACCTATAATATCCTTGAAAAATAAGGATTGTTGCCTAATTGATCTTATTGAAAAGTAAGGAATTCTTGAAAAATAAAAATTCTATATGTAATTAAATCCTTACTTTGTAAGAATCCACAAATCATATGAATAACAGTCTTGTTCTAACTTTCCTTGTTTGATGGTAGATTTCAAGCTCAACTTTAAACACATTGTTCTTTGTCGTCTAGATGAGTTAATGGACCCACCATATATGGATGGGAAGTTTGAGATATTTAGTTTTCATCCCAACTCGAATCGCAATAAAATACCACTTATAGTTTTTTATATAGCCCAAATAGTACACAATGGTCCAATATAGCACATATGCAACTTTTTAACTCAAACATCTTGAATCAACCAAATCAATTCCTCTTTCATCTTTTTAGTTTAAGACCTTGTAATTGATTCAATTGACACTTCTAATGGATCCTTTGATGATACTCATTGATTTTCATCATGTTTCCTTTGATTTATTTAAATTTTATATTGTGGTTGTTCACCTCTTGATTTGACCATTTAAATTTTAAGTTGAGATTGGTCGATTCTTATTTGTCCATTTAATTTTGCAAAAGTTACGTTCACCATCCTATAGTTTGATCTAAAAATCACCTTGCAACCACTTTTTCAAATATTATACTATCCATCTTGAACTTTGATGCCTGGTAAAACTTTATATCCACAAGAGTAGGTGCCAGAAAAAAAAAAAACAAAAATGTTTTTTATTTACAAAATTATCATTATATTTGAAATAATTACTAAAGAATACCTAAAGCCTAAAAATGACAAAAATTCCACTATATAGCTTTTAGGATTAATTTCTTGAAACCAACCTTTTTTGGTTTTAGGGTCTGTTTGGCATTGCGTTTGTAACTGCGTTTCGTCAAATTTTGAATTTGTTTTTTGCTAAAATTGAGTGCGGTTTGTACTTTTTGAATCGTTTTGATGTGCTGATATCAAAAATGATTTTTAAAAAATAAAAAAACATCATTGGCATGTATTTCGGCACGAAAAGTTATTTGAAAAGCAACCGCAACCACACTGCCAAACAAGCTTTAAAAGAAAAGTTGTTGTTGCTCGTTGTAGGATGAATTACAAAAATACCATTAATTTGAATAATTTAATTATTATTTTCATTTTCAAACCACATTAAGCTCTTTTAGCCACTCAAAAAATCTATCAACCTCTTCATCATCATCCCCATATATATATATATATATATTCCTTTTTTTCATCAAAACCTATCAAAATTTCACAAGATAAATAACCATAGCCAATCAATTTTCACCACAACTTATCGGCAACATTTCCTTTTCTATTTTCACCATAATTTCATCAAATACAACCACTCAAAATTCAACAATTCACAATTGTTCTTGAGTTATTGGTCACATTTTATTAGTTTAGTTATAAACTAACTATTTTGCTTGTATGTTGTCGTGGAGAATTTTTTTAAGATCTATTTTTATTTAATTATGTTCTAATTAAAATAGGTATTAATAAAAGAAAAACAATGAATAAATTTATGGAGAAAATATATATTTTATTCAAAATTTTATTTTCTTATTTGTGTAATTTGTTTTGACAATAAAATGTCTTTTTTATTACTAACATGGTTTATTGAATAAAAATTAATGAAAATTAAAAAATATTCAAAAACTATCTTTCTTTATTCATGTATTTATTTTTTGTTTCGATGAAAACATGTGTTTTTTTAGTCAAAGACATTATTTTTTTAAATAGAAACTTATTATAATCATAAAACAAGTTTTAATCAAAAATATAAAACAAAATCATATATTGACCATTTTTAAGCATTTCTATGAAATAAGAATAATAAATATAAGAACATTACATAATTAACAAAAATAGATATTTTATTTTTATTGAATATTAACAAAAAAGAGCTTTTAAAAAAACAATTGTGTATTAAGTTAGTACATAATTATTCAAAAACAAATTACTAATTTTACAGTAAAAAAAATTATAAACTTCTTAAAAATTTGGCATAATCGGATAATATTTAAAATAAATTTTTAATAAATTTATTTAAAGAGAATTTTACTCTAAAATTAAAGAAATCAGGTTAAGAAACCATTTTTTAAAAAAAATGCTAGGCAAGTCTAGTCTAAAAGGAAGGGCTCACGTGTTGGTTTAAGAGAAAAAAAACCACGCCCGTATGGGCCTGGAATCGGAGGCTCACATGCCTGCCTTTCCTTTTTTTAAATAAGTGGATGACTTTTTTTCTTCTTCTTTTTTTTTTTTTTTATAAAATAGATGACTTGTTAATTTTCTAGAATGATGACTTGTTATTTTATACATAGTTTTAAAATCTGGTCTGGCCTAACGGGTTAATCTGAAATTTAGAGTTGAAACCGGGCTGAGTTTAAAAAAAATAAAGATAAAAAATCCAGTATGACCTGGCTGACCCGGCTGGTTGACCTGATGACCTGGTCAAAACCTGAGACTTAGACCTTAAACTGAGTCGGGTCTGAAAACTATGATTTTAGGTTCAAATTCCAAATATCACATGTAACTGAAAAACTAGAATCTAAGGATTTTTTTACTTTAAAAAATCATATTTCAAAATCTTTTAATTTAAAAATACTAAAGTAGTTTCTATAAAGTCATTTTCAACCCAAAACACGCACACATGTATAAAACTCTATGAATTTAAATTTATTTTTTCTGATATAATTAAAAAACCTATTTTTATTAGACTCTTATCTTTAAAATTAACTATTGTAAGACAAAAATGAACTTTTTATTTGAAAATAAATAAACACAGTTGCAATCATATTATTTTGTGTGAAGAGGGCTAGGAGAGGAGTAAAAACCCCTTGAGTTTTAGTATTTAGAACTGATAAATTATAATGCTGAAATTATATTAAATCTTTCATGAAAAACTTCTTATTTAAAATTAAATTTTTCATAATTAAAAAGGGAACGCAGCTTTCAAGATTTTAACCATCCATAGAAGAGTTCGTATTCCATCATTGACTCAAGAAATTAAACTAAAAAAAATAAAATAAAGACTTCTATAAATATAACTCCCCTCTCCCTCATCCCTCTCTCGTCAATCCGCTTTGCAGCCACAATTAGGCATCCTCTTTTAACCGAGAACAGAGGGTAAAGAGGAAAAGAAAATCGTAAAGAGAGAGGAGAAAACACATGGGCATCGAAGCAGAAAACAACAGCAATCGTGCATCAGCGACAACGCTGGTATTCACGTATGGAACTTTGAAGAGAGGCTTTTCCAACCATGTCTTGATGCAGGATCTGATCAAAACCGGGGATGCTGTCTTCAATGGAATCTACAGAACCGTTGACAACTACCCGCTTGTCTGTGGGCCCTACAGGGTCCCATTCCTTCTCAACCTTCCAGACGCCACCGGGTCTCACCGGGTCACCGGCGAGTTATACGCTGTGTCGAGTCAAGGGCTGTCAAGGCTCGATGAATTGGAGGGAACTGGTAGCGATCACTACGAGCGGCTGCCGATAAGGGTAGAGCCCATTGACGGAGGGGACGCCGTGTTTGGGGTGGAGGCGTATTACGGGCACAGGAGCTATGCGATGGAGATGTGGAAGAGGAGTGGGAAGAGAGGTTATGGAGTGTATGGAGAGAAAGAGGCAAAAGGGTATGTGAAGAGGAAAGACAGGCCACAGAATCTGAGTTTTTTGGAGCAGATTAATGTTTTTGTGTCTTCTTGCAGTGATAATTAATTTGGATTTCATGGACTCGGTGTAACTGGTATGTGATTTGGGGTTTTATTAATTATGTTTTAATGATGGTGTAAAACAAAATAGGCAGTGAGTCATAGGTTGATTGGATGATCTTACTTCTGTGTCCAAAAACACAAGTTGCAGTTTCTGTTCTTCATCTGAGTGGATGAGGAAAGGTTTGTTCTTTTCTTCAGCTTCTGTTTTCAATCTCTATATCGCTTTCATTTTATTTTCTTTCTGATGCGGCTACAAACAACACCACTGAGAGATTAAAATGGTGATGCTAAGGGATTTTTGTAAGAGGAAACTGCAAGTTTTTGCTAGAAAGACAGGATTAGCTGAGAAATTAAGTTTATTTTTTCATTGAGGATGGAGAAATTGCAACTTGCATCAAGAAAATGCCGGACAGAAAGCAATTAGCTTCAGTTTTGACCTCTCATATGATTGTTCTTGCTACCAATAATTTGAAACTGAAAACTGTGTTTCGAAGATGGAGATGAAAGCCATGGTTGTCAAGCTCCTAAACAAACACACACATTTAAAGTCACAGAAAATCGGAAGATAGAAGCACTCGAGCATAAAAATAATAATAAAGGCGTGTGATTAGAGATTCTCGACAAAGAAAGCATCAAACTTTTCATTACCTTGATGGAACTAGACAAAGAGCGTTTGTAGTAGACTAAGAGGGTTTGGAGGTGGTTGTGGGTGTTTTTTAAATAATTTTTTATGTTAAAATATATGTAAATGATGTTTTTTTATTTTTTAAAAATTATTTTTAATATTAGCATATCAAAACGATCCAAAACATATAAATCATATTAAATTTTAACAAAAAAAAATTAAATTTTTTAAAAATACAGCCGCGTTTCCAAACATGCTCTAAAGCTAGAGGGTTCCAGGACACTATTTAGTATTATAACTTTTAAAATTTTAAAATGTACCCTCCAAGTTTAGCTTTATCTCATGGACCATGCATATTTTGCTACATATCCTCGAGCTTTGAGAGATTTACATTTAGTCTTATAATTTTTACAATCTTAAAATGTACCCTCCAAAGTAAGCTTTATTTCATAGATGATGCGTATTTTGCTTTAACATAATTTATGTATTATTTTCGTGGCTTTTTCTTTGATTTTTTAAATCACATGATTTATTTTATGGTTTTTTCATATTGCATATCCCATTTCAAAATCTCTAGCCCTAATCACCATTATATTGTTATTTTATTTTCTTTATCATTCTCATTGTAATCTTATTATTATTATTATTATTAT